>ERZ1674045.93-NODE-93-length-37042-cov-3.520669_pt1 | contig 37042 bp, 31 predicted proteins | sample MGYA00581131_ERZ1674045 | MGnify/ENA primary metagenome ERZ1674045 (study PRJEB41354, sample SAMEA4873299) | human saliva metagenome | biome: human-associated habitat [ENVO:00009003]; feature: mouth environment [ENVO:08000002]; material: saliva material...
CGCCGCCATTATCCGCCGCCAGGACAACCACGTCTACTACCCCAACCAGCCGCCACGCCACTAATCAATCACGAGAGCCATGACAACACCGTCTGATCCCCCCCCACCACGCCAGCGACCACCAGCAGCCTCCCACTCCAGGGAACCAGCACATCGCATCTTGGCCCCATAACGCCAGAGAAGGAACCACGCCAGACCCATCTCAGCCCAAGACCGTTTGCCCGCGCCACTTCCATAACCAAGCCAATAAACCATCTCCTCATCCACGAAACACTTGTAGGACGACACTGCCGTGGATTCACCCAGTAGAACCATCCATCAGGTCTTGAAAGAAGAGAAACTGATACTGACCCTGAGCATGGTCTACCCCAACGCTCGTCAGCAAAAGAACTGACTTCACCAGCCACCAGAAGACCCACCCCGCACACCAGGGCGAATTCAACCCCTACTGCCTCGACTACCATTTAAACTGATATCCCGCAACAACCCAGCCACATGCTCCAGTGCTATCACCCACAGTGAACACAGGGCCACGCCACTCCAAATAACTACCAGTTCAGAACCTCCAAACCAGCCGTTCCAGCCAGCTCAGTAGTCTAGTCACAGGCCAACGACATCTACAGCGCGAGCATCCCAGCTATTCCCCGCAGTCCAGGCACAACCTAGCATTTCCTCCCACAGCCAGGCTGATAAAGCCCACCCCTAAGACCCTGATCTATAAATGGCGCTGTCCTGGCGCTGTTACTGAATGATGCGCTGTTGGTACCTCATCTCACCAAGAGGGACAACACCATCAGAACCTTAGCGAGCCACGCCATCTCTTCGGCAACACTAAACCATAAGGAGCCGACATGGCGCGCCAGTTCAGAATCGCCAGTCTTATTCAGACCCCAGACCCCATCACCGAGCCACGAAGACACTGGCTGAACCGTGACTTACGGCTCCATCTACCACTACCGCATTCATCACCGACAAGCAACCACCCCACCCCCCAACACCTCCTCAGCCCATTCCAAGACAGAGCGTCAGAAGCGCATTCCATATCGGCATGCCAGCCCATCTTCTCCATCCCCAGCACCAGTCCACGGTCGCCGAGCCACGCCAGCAGTCAGCTCAGGACTCCCCGCAGGCCAGCCCAGCCCAGCCCCTCCTCCATCCTCAAGCCATCCCAATAGAGCGTGCCCCCTCGTCCCCCGGCCCCGCGACGATGCGGCCTGCTGCCATGGCTCCCGACCCTTGTTACCGGAGCCTGGCCGCTGCCCTGTCGCTGCCCGGGACTGGATGAGGGGTGCCGTACCGCGATACCTGGGGGAGCCCCACTACTACCATGGCTCACAATCCTGAACCAAGGCAAGCTGCGTTGCGCGTCGCAGCGACCCGCAACCGCGTCCATGGACACGATAGTGTCCCTGAGGGATGCATCTATGCGCGTGGCCACTATACGATAATGCATGCCATTCTTTCCTGGCATGCATTATCGAATAATGGCATTCTTGAGCAACTCAAGAATTGTAAGGATGGCTCGCGGAAAACAATGGCTGGCTTTTCCGCGTGGCATCCTTACCGCGCATAGATGCATCCCTTGCGGCCTGCGACGGTTCGACACCTGAGCTGGCCGCTTGAAGTTGACGGGGAGCGATGATCGCGGATGGGATGGTGGCCTAGACAAGACAGCCGCGCAGCGGAGCGCCGAAGGCGCAAGAAGCGCATCGTTTACGATGGGCCAATTGAATGGCCTGGCGGCTGAACTGACCTGTAGGAAGAGCCAGGCCATTCAAGCCGAGCGGCCACGAAAAGTGGCAGCGCTCAAAGCGAGCGGAGCGAGCAGGAAACGCGACAGTGTTTCCGACACATCGCTTGCGATGGGGCAGGACAATAATGCCACGCGACGGGATAATGGGTCGCTTCCCGTCGCGTGGCATTACAGGCGAGTCGACACGAGACCGGCGACAGACGGGATCGTGCATCCCCTGCTTGCAGGGGGTGACAGACGAGGCGCCAAGAGATAATGCCATGGCTCTTAAAAAGGTAACGGTTTTAAGAGCCATGGCATTATCAAGCCGAGCGGCCACGAAAAGTGGCAGCGCTCAAAGCGAGCGGAGCGAGGCAGCGCGACAGCGCTCAAAGCGAGCGGAGCGAGCAGGATATGTATGATAGTCGGTTGCTAGTTTCTCGACACTGCGTATATGGACCGGGGGCAAGCCCGGGTGATGCGCCGCGATCCCCGGAACCCTCCTGTCCTGCTAAGCCCTGAAAGCCTCTGAGGCCTCTGAATGGCTTTCCTCCCCCTACCGGAGGCCCCTCCCCGCGTTGGCTCCTGAATGGCCTCCTGGACCCCTCCTGGGGGAAATATGGAGAATGGCCCTCTTAACCCCGCTCCTGGAGCCTGAGACCCCACTGCCCTGGTCCCCTTTTGGCCTGGCTCTTATGGCATTGTTTCCCTCAGCTCTCCCCTGTATCCCTGCTCCCCCTGGCGCCCCGTGCGATTCTGGATGCTACGACACTGTCCCTGGACCCCAATGGGGCCCCACTGGGCCCTCTTGGGTACCCTGGCGGAGAAAATTCCCTGCTGGCCTCAGAATGGCACGGTGTGCTGAGGATGAGGCGGGGTGGACTGTGGGGTTCGACTAGACAAAAACGACATTTCTAGTAGAATATAAGTACGGGGTTCAAGAGGCCTCTCAGCAGCAGCATTTTTAGGAGTACAATCATGATGAACGTCGCAGAAATCTTGGCTCTGCCACTCGAAGCATTCGATAAAGTCATCACGAAAGATGAAGTAAGCCAGGCAGCGGAGATCGCAACCGCGCTCATCGAAAAAACACTGATCGTCGACAAGGATGGCAATAAGCTAGGATACGACCTGGCGGGGATGCTCGAAGCGGTGCATCCGGCCAATAACAACATCATCCGATGCAACAAGAGCGATGTGGACTTCTTCCCAGATATCCCTGAAACCGGAGTGTGGACTGACGTTCTCAAGGACGAGAATGGAGAGGTCGTGCTGGATGAGGACGGTAATGCAATCGTTACTGGTCAGCGTTACTACTATGAAATGGGTGATGAACTCACCCTGTACGATGAGGACCCCAGTGAAACGGAATGGTTCCAGGCGGTTGATGAGGAAGCCTACAACAAGGTCTTGCTTGCGAAGCGGGAATGCATGGCGTGCCCCGCACAGAAGCAATGCCTCATTTGGTCATTACTGAGCGACACGAAGGTTCTGGAAGACCAGAAGAAAAACCGTGCAGTGCCAGCGGAGGATCGCATCGACGTGACCCTGGGAGTCACTGGAGGACGCAGTGCTGCTGCTCGTCAGAGAATCCTGAACAGGATGGATTTCATGAAGCGCAAGGGCGTCTTCCCCTCAGAGAAGGCAGAGAAGGCAGCGGACATTATCGTGGAGGCTGCGAAGAATGGCGTCAGTGCAGACGTTGCTTTCGACATTATTGAGAAGCAGTACGCAGCGTGACGAGGATGCATAGTGTTATCCCGGAGTCAATTTGGGACTTCCTATCCACTACCGGCTTGAGTGTCGGGCAAGTAGCCAAGATCAGCGGTATTGATTCAAACCATCTGATCTGGGCTATCGAAGGAACCATCACTCTCGATGAGGCTCACATTATTCGGTTGCTGGAGACAGTGCCGGGATTGGACACTCGTGGGCTCATTAATTCATCCTTGATCGAAACCCCAACCAAGAGTAGCTTAGATGACAGCCACCTCCCGAAAGGCACTAAGATTGTGCTGAAGAGTGCAGAGCAGGTGACAGTGGGAGACTACCTGCGGTACACGAGTACTGACGGGCGTCGATACTGGGCTGTGGTAGAGGACGTGCCTGACGAGTGGGAGAAGACAGTAATGAATGTGGTGGCGTGCGGCGTCCATATGAGTTTGGATAACCGGCATAAGCTATGGGTTGCGACCCCTTTCGAAGAGTGACTGAGTATCGGCTGGGAGTTATTGAAGCGCTGGCTCATTGACGCCGTAAGCAAGAATCTAGAGGGCAAGTAAGGAGAGGAGGGCGCGTGGCCAAGAACCAGACATACAGGGCGTTCGTCGCGCGCCCCTCCCACATCTTAGACTTGGATGGCGATCTGCTAGATAGTGAGCTTGTTTTGGCGAACCTTGCATCTGAGGTGCGTGACATCTCGTCTTACGCAACTTACGTGGTTCGCAACGACGAGGATCTGGGCGACGAACTAGCGCTGATTACCGCGACGTCTCCTGCTGCTACCGGTCGTCTGGCTGGCGTTTTCATGCCTGATTTTCTGGTAACGGGTAAGTCCGGTAGGTCACGTAAAGAGAAGCTGGTCCAGTACAACGTCGTCACATCATACCGTTCATGGCAGGAACGAGTCAAGGCGGCAAACGGTGACAGCTCTAAGTATGTCTCGCAGGGGTGGAGACGCACAGCAGATGGGGCTGCGCCGTCCTATGGCGGCGACTTTATAAACCTTGGTGCAGTGGATAGCCAGTACGCAGTCATCGAAAACAACCCATTCGTCGATGGCGAAATTATCCTGAAAATGGTTATCCGAGGCGCGTGGTACCGACCGGTATTTGACTTCGATAACGCGCGATTCCTCTGCGGCAAGGTTACCCTCCCCCTCATCAGAGTACAGGACGGACATCCCATCTTCTCATTCACGGTCGTCGCAGACAATCCGGTTGTGCAGTTTTCGGGCGACTGGGTGATTGGTGTGGATGCGGGAATCAACGACTATGCCACCGTCGTAGTGCGAGATACCAAGACCGGTCGGGCAGTTCATGAAACGACACTCTCCCGAAGGGCACATTCTCTATGGAATAGTATTCGCGCGTCCGAACGGCAGGTTAGGTGTCTGAGGAAGAAAGCGGGCAAGCTCCTTTGCGACCGTCAGGGTAGAATGTCAGCCCTCGATGAGGCCTAGCTCCACCGCGAGGCGACCTCTCGCAAGAAACGCGAACTCGCGATCCTCGCCGCACAAGAGATAGCTGACCTCTCACCTGTGGGACAACGCCGTCGTGGCTGTAGAGGATTTGAGCTGGATCAGCAATACGATGCAGAACGGTCGCTGGAATCGCGGTGAGTTTGTTAAGTGGCTTACTCACTATGTCTCACAGAACGGTGGGTGGGTCGTAGCTGTGAACGCCGCGAACACCTCGCAACAGTGTCACTCGTGCGGTCATCAGGTCACCCACCCCGCCCATAAGCTATCCGTCTGCTACGAACATGGAGTAATGGACCGGGATGTGAACGCTGCCGCTAACATCGCAGCTAGGGCAGTTCCTCGCGCCACTAAAGCACGGGTGACGCGGGCGAAAAACCGGAAACTCCGGCCACAAACCCAACTGAAAACGCCGCCCGCCAGGGCTTCATTAAAACATCCTGGTAGGGATAGGATAAAGAACAAGCCCACCCCGAAAAGGAAGAAACATTACCGAGTTTCTAGGGAGGTGATTCTTCCTTCATGCCCCGCTAGGGCACGAGCCACGCGCTCGGAGGCCAGCGTACTAGCGGACCAGGGTGCACACGGCACCCAGGAGACCAGTAAGGCGGCATTCAAACAAGGAGACGTAGCCTACGAGTGTAGGCTGTATAACCTTATTTGATACGACAATTAAGGGAGAGAAACTACAGCCCAGTGAGGGCAAGAAAACGAGCAAGGAGAAACTAGTGGAAGAAGATGATCGTATGTTGAATGGTGCAGTGGTCCCTCCCACCCAAGAGGTGTTCGACTACTCCATGGACCTGCGTCGTCGCTACGTGGCGCTCAAGGCAGATAAACGCGACAAGGAGTTGATGGCTCTTTTCGACGACAGCGATGTGACGGGGAACCAGTGGCCCGACCGCAGCGTCATCTTCGACTACACGCCATACGAAGTACTCAGCCACGTCCTCGAACATCGCGGATGGGATGAACGCGACGGCCAGATCGACATGGTTGAGGATATCGGGGATGGTGGCGACCTCGTCCTGAACGCCCCCGTTGGCATTGGTAAGACTCTTGGTTACTTGATTCCCTGCTTGCTTAACTACAGCCAGTTCATGGTTGCTACATCCACGAAGGCGCTGCAAGATCAGATTGCCAATCAGGAAATGCCTCGTCTCTCCAACGATCTGTATGAGATTTACGGGTACCGCCCCAAGTGGACGGTACTGAAGGGCAAGTCTAACTACCTGGACGAAGACAACTACAATCGTCTTCTCTCCCTCTCCCCCCTGGAGCGCGATGTGATGGGGTGGAGTGATGAAACCGATGAGATGGTGCGGGAGGAGATCGCACGCCTCGAAGCTCTGGACGCATCAGGGGAAGGTGCAGGATTCGACTCAGAAGGGCTGATGACGAAGCTGGGGTACGAGATTTGGAGGTATCTGTGTGCGACGTCGTCCAAGTCGAAATGGGTGCGTAAGACCCTGGAGCGCGCATATGGAGAATCACAAGTCATCATCACCAATTCCGCATACGTCGTTAGCGTCACCCGGGTTGGGATGGATAACTATCCATACATCGGGTTCCCGCAGGCAGTGATCTTTGACGAAGCCCATCACCTCCCTGATATCGTCACTGAGTCCATGTCGTGCAATTTCGACCCTGCTGCCGCTGGCTCAGTAGGGGAAGGCTTGAAGAACGTGGTGAAGAACATCGGCACCGGGAGCTTCGAAGCCTTCAATAACTTCCTGGATGAGCTATCTGAGGCCGCAGACGTCCTGGAAGATATCACTGAGGGAGTGGAGGGACGAAACCTGGTGAAGCACCTGGCTATGAAGCTGCATGTCAGGGTCAACCGCATGTTCGACGAGGTAATTACTGAGTCCTCAGACCCCGTTAAGGGCATCGCTACCGAACTCAGCTCAGAGGTAACCGACAGGAGCACTGATCACCCATACGTCTTGCGGTGCGCATCAGATAAATTCCTGTCAGTCTCGGCGCTCATTGAATATTGCACTGAGCTTGGCCTACTGGGCCTCTATGATGCTGCGGGGAAGGAAGCCGAAGACTCCCACGGCAACACCGTGTTCTCCTACCACATGAGCGTCGACGAACGACAGGGCAAGCGCGGCCAGGTCTTCAACACCGTCGGATTTGCCCCCATCTACACTCAGGGCTTCGGGGAAGACGTCAAGAACTCTTGGACGGACACTGGCATCCTGTCCCTAGTGAACAACGCCATTGCCAAGAACACTCCGGACGGCGACCCCGTTGAGGAGATGCCCTTCGCACCGTGGCTCACTGGATTCACGGAGACGGAACGTCAGGTAGTTCTTGCCAGCGGTACCATTTCCAACGGCGTCCAGATTCCCCTTGGGCTCTCGGAGTCCGAGTACCGAAAAATGAAGTCGCCGTTCAACCCCGCCAGGTGCAGGCTCTACATCCCATCCTCAATGGTTCCCCCGAACGACCGCCGCTGGATTCAGGAGGCCACTAGCGAGGCAGTAGAGCTCATTGGTAAGATGGGTGGGCGAGCGCTCATCCTGACATCTAGCTACAAGAACCTCGACGAGTTCAAGTCCCGAATCATGTCCAATTTCCCTGGGGTCCAGATTCTCTGCCAGGGAGACGCAGACAAGAACACGCTCATTCAGCGGTTCCGCGACGACGAACGATCAATCCTTATTGGCACGAAAGGCTTCTGGGAAGGCGTGGACGTTCCCGGCCCTGCTTGCTCACTCGTGATCGTGGACAAGATTCCATTCCCGTTCCCATCCGCAGTGGTGAAAGCACGCGAAGAGTACATCGCCCAGACCAAGGGGAAGGGCCAGGTGTTTATGGGGGTCTCAGTCCTGGATGCAAGCCAGATGGTCGCTCAGGCGGTCGGGCGACTCATTCGTTCAGAGGGAGACGTTGGCGGCGTCGCAATCCTGGATTCTCGAATCTCTAGTGCCAGGTACGGCAACGCAGTCATCGGACTACTCAACCCGGGCACCAAGTACACGCACTCTCTCGAAGAGTTCAAGCTGTGGCTTGAGTCGGTCAACCCTGATGAGCCTGGCTCACCGGAAGACCACGAGTTCAATGACCGCCTTTGGGCGTCCGCAGTTCCCGTGCGCAAGCGACGCCGCAATTTCGGCTGATTCTTCCTTCGGCCTTTAGTATCATAAGTAGCGGAAAGACCAGACTGCGAGAGGGAAATAATGACAGAAGATAACCTGTTTACAGAGCAGGACAGTACTCAGGGCGCAACCCTCGCCAAGAAACGAACCTGGAAGGTCCAGAAGGGCGTCACCAAGGAAATCATTCCTAACGCCACCTCCCGTCGAACAGCCCATGATGACATGATCGACCTTTTTGACGTTGAGGACATCCTAGACATCCCGGAATACTCAACCACGCAGATGACCATCGACGACGTTCACCGCGTCGCAGGGAGCAACGGACTCAAGTCTATTTCGACGTTCACTGGCTGCGGTGGCTCGGCGACCGGATTCGCGATGGCTGGCTGGCATGAGCTGATGGCAACCGAGTTCGTCGACGCGGCACGGAATACATTCGCGTCCAATTACGAATCCACTGTCATCGAACCTCACGAGCTACTTGAGCTAGCAGAGCAGTGGTTCTCAGACAACGAAGAACTGGCGTCCAAGGCCGGAGTACGCCTCATCCTCAATAAGCGAGTCAAGGTCAAGGATAAGGTTATCCCTCCCTCCCTGTCCTGGGAACGCATCCAGGATAGCCTGCCTCACACAGACGAGGCCCGGGAAGCTTTCTCTGAAATGCGACGCTGGGTGAACGATCAGGCATTCAGCGCTCACGCAGAAGAGGTAGCGAACGGCAAGATCGTGCTGTGGGGAGATGACATCAGAGGGCTTGACCCGTACGCCATGATGGATGCTCTCGGACTCGAACCTGGCGATCTTGACTGTTTTGAGGGGTCGCCGCCGTGCTTCCCTGCAGGTACTCGCGTCATCTGCCATGACCGTATCCGACCCATTGAGGAGGTGAAGATCGGACACGAGGTTCTGACCCACGAGGGTCGCTGGCGGAAGGTCACTAACACGATGACTCGCAAGAGTCCCACGATCATTCTCGATGGAGGACGTATCGAGTGCACGCCTGACCACCCATTCTACGCGCGCAGGTTCTCAGACCCGGGCGCGCAGCGGGCCTCGCTTATAGAGCCTGAGTGGATCGAGGCTGATGAGATGCAGGGCAACTTCTACGCAGTGCCCTCTAAGGTCGAAGCCACTACCCCGACCGACGAGATGCCTGCTATCTACGATGAGATGGACCACGACGACTTCTGGTACTTTGTAGGTAGGTGGCTCGGCGATGGTTGGCTCCGTCACAACGTCAACGAGACAACCGACCGGGTACCGAGGCCGAAGCGCGATAACATCGATCCACGTGAGTGTCTCAACGGTTGCGGGGAGATAGCCCGCAAGCACGGCTCAGAGCGACTTAGCAGCTACTATACGCTCTTCTGCTCGCGCAAGTGCCAGGTGGACTTTAATGCCAAGGAGCGCGCTGCGCTCGGCCACAGGGGTAACAGCAACGGCGAGGTCATCCTCTGCTCATCTATCCCTGAAGGGGATGACGTCTGGGAGTTTCTCAGCGAGCACACGCCTATCAACTGGAGGGCAAACATGGAGGGGTCGATTTGGAAATACCACGCGGCCAACGTTGACTTCTGCCGGTGGCTCTACCGTAACTTCAGTAAGGGTGCAGCGAATAAGACGCTCCCTGGTTGGGTGCTCGGTATGGACCGCTCATACAAGGAATCGATGCTTCGCGGCTACTTGGATGCTGACGGGTGTCACACGCTCCCCGAAGGCCACGAGCGGTACACGACAGTTAGTCGCTCCCTCGCATGCGGTTTCCGTGTCCTGGCGACCACGCTCGGGTGGGCTACCTCAACAAGCCCCGACATCTTCGGTGTCGGGGACGATACAGGCGTCGGAATGGCTGACGGTCGCGTCGTCAACATTCATCGCCAGTTCGGCGTCAGCCTCTCTAAGAGCAACCGCTACTCGGTGGACGAGGATGGACTGCGGTGGCAGAAGATGCGTGGTGCGACCGTCGAGGGCAGCGAGGAGACCACTGTCTACGACATCACCGTGGAAGAGGACCATTCATTCGTGGCTGACGGCTATGTCGTTCATAACTGCAAGTCATTTAGTATGGCCGGCGTCCGAGAAGACAAATGGGGCAAGGTTGCAGCCTACAGCGGTGAGCGGAAGCAAAAGTCGGATGACCTCTTCTTTGAGTACATGCGACTCGTGCTCGCCCTCAAGCCCCGATCCTTCATCGCAGAGAACGTTCAGGGCCTCGCCCTCGGAGCCGCTGTCGATCATGTCCTGAAGCCTTTCGAAGAAGAAATGCGGAAGGCCGGGTACATCGTCGACCATCGACTTCTCAACGCAGCCGATTTTGGCGTACCCCAGGAACGACCAAGGCTCTTCGTTCAGGGAATCAGGACTGGCCTCGTGGACAAGCTGGGTCGCCAGATTAAGCCTGCATGGCCGAAGCCCCAGGAATACAGGTACACGGTTAATCAAGCCATCTCGGGTGTCGAATCAACCGTCGAACAGATCGTAGAATCCTGGCTCGGCACGAAGGAGGACTTGATCTCCACGTACGGCGACATTCCCAATGAGGTCATCAAGGAGTTCTGGAAAGACCGATTCTCCATCAAGGACACTGATTCACGTTTCGCGGTCGGAGCTGCATGGTACATCCTCGGTCCAGGCGGCTCCCCTGAGAACACGTACTTCCAGTTGATCCGATCCCATCCGGATCGTCCGGCCCCCACGATCACTGCGACGAGCGCCGGCAACATTGCTGCCGCTGGTATTACTCATCCTCACGAGTGCCGCAAGTTCACGGTGCCAGAGCTTCGCTCCCTCTTCACGTTCCCCGGAGACTACAAGTTCGACGGAACCACGGAACAGCAAGGGGAGAGAATGGGGCGTTCTGTGCCGCCCTACCTCATGAAGGCGCTTGCTGGCAAGCTTGCCAGTACGCTCAAGAAGGTTCATAAAGATAATGGAGGGTCACTATGAGCTTTAATCGTAAGGATCGCGACGACCAGCGTCGCCGGGAAGGCAGCCTGACGCTGTTCAATCTCCCTGCCGAAGAAATGAGCAAGGACGCGAAAGCGCAGTCCATTAGGATGTCCCCGTTCCATTTCGCTTTGATGCTCGCCAGTCCGGAAGTTGGCATCAATAAGGGGGATTTCGTCTACCTTGGTGTTGATCCGTCGCGTCGCCATAAGTTCATGAATGCCGCCTCTGTAGAGGCAACCATTGTCGATTGGAACGACATTCGTGCGAACGGCAAGGTTTTCTCCTCCCTCTCCTCAGCCTGCCTGGAAGCCAAGTCCTCTCAGGGACGAGGCAACCGAAGTTCCGCTGACGGTTGGAAATCAACCTACGTGGCGACCGGCACCGACAAGTACAGCATCCTCCTCTATGAGTTCCATCGGGCATTCGTGGAAGAGTTACTTCTGCCTGGCTACGACTACGAACTGCTCATGAATGTTGAGTTCCTAGCATCTACCCTCGTCAAGGGCAAGCACATTTCTCGACGAGACGCCTTTGACATGCTCTCGAAGCTCGGGTACGTCAGTAAGCGACTCAGCGCCCATCCTCCGAAAGCTGGAGGCGCGAAGGCGAAGGAAGACGCATACTGGTCTTCAGTCAACCGCAGCATGCGCTCCTTCAAGGCAGCAATCACCAAACGCAAGAATAAGAAAGCAAGCAAGATGAACGTCATCGCAGAGACAATCGATCACGAGGTTTTCGACGACCTCGATAACCGTGGAGCCGGAGAAAATGCTGTGACTCCCGAAGGTATGAAGCCGCTTCCCGAAAGCGCCCCCATTGACGGCCCCGAGCAGAACCTTAAGGAGGGCGAGACCTACTCGTTCACTGGCGATGTCGTTGACCAGTTTGAGGAGAAGGTCATCGCAACCCAGATTCCCGGGTACAACTACATGCGCCTGCGCATCCTCCAGGTGGTCTCGCATCTCATCAAGCCAGGGAATACCCTCGTCGACTTTGGCTGTTCTCGCGGGAAAATGATCCGCGACGTCATCGAGCACGCAGCGGCCAGCGGAGCCGACGACATCCTCAATTCCGTCAAGTTCGTCGGATACGACATTGAGGATGAAATGCTCGCCTCGGCGAAGGTCGCCACTAACCACCTGCTTGACCGCATCGGCAAGACCGCCAACGTCTCGTACGAGTACGCAGACCTCCTGGATATGCCTCAGTCGTTCGAACACGAAAGCGCCGACATCATTACAACCGTCGTCGCCATTCAGTTCACGCCCATCGAGTATAGGCAGCGAATCTACAAGAACCTCTATGACCGACTCAAGCCCGGTGGGGCGCTCGTCGTCATGGAGAAGGTGCGTGCGACCTCAGCCGATATGGATGACCTCCTACGTGACCTCTACTATGACGAGAAGGCGCGCAATGGCTTGTCTCGCGAAGCCATTGAGAAGAAACGCAGGAGCATCGAGCGCTTCCTTGTCCCCGAGACCGACGCACAGAACCTAGAGAACCTATACCAGGCAGGATTCTCCAAGTATAAGGTCACTCGGTTCTGGCAGGACCTACAGTTCTGCTCGTACGTCGCATTTAAGGACTGAGACCCCACTCTCATCCACCTTGTCCCGCGCCCTCTCGTCGTTACTATTTACGAGAAGACGCGGGACTTTCCATATATACTGAATGAAGGAGTTAAACATGGCACTCAGTAAGAGCTTTCTTGAGCACATGTACAAAAACGGGGAAGAATACAGGGCCGCGATGGTCGAAGCTGCGGCCCGTGCCGCTGAGGTCCGTGAAGCCTGGACCGTCAGCGTCGCCAATGGGGAGCAGTCATTCGACAGCCTCATGACACTTGTCAATAGGCCAGGGTCCAAGGACGGCAAGTATGCGTCAAAGATCAAGCTGTACGACATTCTCCGTCTGGCTAAAGGCTGGACTGACGAGCGCGCATACCAAGCCCTCGTGGAAAACGGAATGGACCATAAGACGAACGTGGCAGAAGCCCGTTTGTACATTCCGTTCTATGAGCGTTTCCGTGAACTCATCTCTACTCACGGAGAGGAATGGGAGCCAAGCATCGAGAACGAGGTCGTTAGGCCTGAGATGCCCGCTGGGTGGCCTTGGTACTCGAAGCTAGATGGCTTGATGGTGCTCGACGGCGCTGACGCTTACCCGCTTCCCTCCTCGGGGAAGACCGACCCCTCAGATAGCCAGGAGACGCCTTCAACGGCTACCCAGTGGCAGTTTGATGAGTTCTCGACCGAGGGTAAGGGAGGAGAACTCACGGACGCTCAGAGGGCGTTTGAGGAAGAGCTGATGGATGATGAGCTACCCCTGCAGCCCGACACGATTGAGGACGTGGAGGAGCCAGAGGAGGGGCTGGATAACGTGGAAGACGGCAATGAAGAATTCGACTACGATGCAGCATTGAGGTCGTTCATCGACGATGACGATGACGAGGACGGCTCTGCTGACGAGCTTGCTAGGATGCTGGGGGTCTGACCATGGACTTTGATGGCATGTTTGAAGCAATGGTTCTAATGGGCCTCAACCCGAACGAATGGGAGATCAACTACGAAGGGGACGACGGCGGCACACTGGCGCTGGCTATCCCCGACATTCGTGTTGGCATGTCATTTCAGGGCAACGACCCCCAGCCGTTTATCGATGACGGTTGGCACGTGCAGGCCATGAATCTACAGGACATGCTTCCATTCTTCCGAGTCTGGGAAACACTCAAGGAATTCCAGACTCAGGTCAAGACGAGGAAATCAGCGAACGAGATGGTCAAGAGTGGGTCATCTCAGGAGAACGCCCTCCTCGCAGGCATTATCAGGGCAGGACTCCCTGAGCCCAACAGGAACCTCGTCATTCGACGGGAGGATGGAAAGGAGCTAACCGTCCCCGACTTCGCGTGGGAAGATATCAAGCTCGCTTTCTTTGTCGACGGCCTTTGGTGGCACGTGGGGAAAGACAACCGTGAGCGTAGGCAAGCCATTGAAAATGGGGACGCCGACGTGATCGATGCAGCCGATAAGATGTCAGTTTCCCGGCGAGAACGAGATACCGACAATAGGTCTGAGTTGCAGGTTATGGGCTGGCGCGTCCTCGAATGCACTGATAAGGACCTGGAGAGTGCCTCTGGCGTGCAGAAGCAGGTCCGTCGCATTTCCCAGATGATCCGGCAGCTCAGGAAAGCCTGCAACGAGGTTGGCCTCGTCGCTGCATCAGCCAACAATACGCAGGTACAATCAAGCGACACCGGCGTTACCCCTGCGCCTGTTAGCGAAGTCGTCGACACTGACACTGATGACATTCCTGTCGTCAAGAACGCGCGGCCTCGACCTCGACGAAAAGAGGGCCGTATCAGCGCCAATAAGGCCTCAGGAAGCGCGTCTGACGAGCAAAAGAAAACCCCGGAGCCGGTAGAGGCGTCCGAGGTTTTCAGGGCCTCAAAGGAGGACATTTCGGGAATGTCTCTCTTTGAGCAGTTTGCCGATGGCTGATCTAAACAGCCGCCCCGTCAAAGAAAAATGACTGGATCGCAGGGTAGATGAACTCAAAGGCGGCGTACACGATCCCGGCACAAAGGAGTGCCGAGAGAGCCACCTTCACCGACCAGTGCAGTCGCGAGTACATGATTAGCGTGAACATTAGTTCTCAACTCCTTCAGGGTTAACGTTGGTTTCGTCGATGATGACTGATGGTTTGCCTTCAGACTTGTCCGTCCAGTACGAGAACCTGCCGTACGTGATCCACCTGTGGGAGTTCCCGTACTGGCCGTAGTCGCTCGTATCCAAGCCATTGTTACAGGTCGTCAGGGTAATAAGCCTGTCCGAAGGCTGCATCTCGGGATGGTTAGGAACCGGGGCAATGACGTCGACCTGATCAGGTGTCACGATCTCGTAATTGAACACCTCATAGACAATGTAGGAGTCCTTGGTCTCAACGACTAGCTGATCCCCGTTCTGGAGATGGTTGATGTACCGGAAGTTGTTCCCATACGTGCGCCGATGCCCCGCGACAGCGAAGTTGCCGATCTCCCCTGGGAGCTGGGTGCCGTCGTACCATCCAGCGTACCCGTGATCAAGAACGTCACTACCGACCCCAGACGCAAGCGGGGTCCTCATATAATCCCACGACGGGATATGGAGAACACCGAAGATTTCCCCAGCCTCCGGCTGCGTGGCTAGAGGAGGGGCATCCGTGTGATGAGTCGGCTCCACTGCTTGCCCGTCTTCCGACGCGGGAGGTGGAGCCGCCGGGTGATCTTCCTGGAACTGGGTAATGGCCTGATCGACTTCGCCGCTGACCTGGTATGAGGTCCAGTACAGCTGCCAGCCCAGAAATCCGCCGATAAGGATTGAGCCCACGAGGCACAGCTCAACGACGATTCCAGTGACGTAATCGAAGAGAGAATGCTTCTTGCGCGGCTTGACCTTCGGGATTTCTGACGTGACTGCATCCTGGTCAATCCCGAGCAGGTCGCCTATGGTTGTCTTATTAAACTGTTGGTTCATTTGTATACCATCCTCGATAGCGCTGAAGAAATACCTGCTTTCGTGCTCTTTGGTGTTCCCAGGAACTTACGGATGACACGCAGGGAGTCCTGGGCCGAGTATGACTTGATGCCGCCAGGCCATCTCAGGAAGGAGACGTTAGCCGGGCCGCGACCATCCTTCGTTGTGGGAACAAAAACGACGATGCTCAAGACTCGTGCATTGCCGAAAAGAGGCGAGAACCTATCTGCGGCCATCTCCATTGATCGTGATAGTCGCCACTCCCCGTTGCCGTTCCTCAGAGGGGACCAGCCTTTCATCGGTAGGTTCAGGAACGGAATGCTCCAGTATGTCACTGGGGACTTCACCTTCCTGCCGTTGGACGACGTCTTCCAGTTAGTCGACGCCCACCGTTTCACATCAATCAGGACAACTCGGCTACCGGACGCCAGGACAAGGTCAACGTCGGTTTTACCCCGAGACCCATCCTTGTTTGGCACCTTCACCGAATACCAGACGTCATAGCCACCTTCGCCAGTTAGTCCGGCACGTTCGAGGATGCCCGCATACTGTCGTTCCCCGAGGCTACCGACGGCCGCGTTTGCCCCGAACTCACTGGAGGCGGCTCCTACACCCGAGCCTGCGCTCCCCTTTTTCGTTGCCATTACTACTCCCTTCCTTTACTTCCGAAACTATACCTTGTAAGCCCCGAACAGGGAAAGAGAGTCAGTACTCGTCACGATCAAGCTCAATGCGAATGTTCATGATCGCTGCACCCATCTCCATTGCAGAGCAGAGCATAAAGGCAGCATCTCCCGGGCGCTTCGCTCGATACGCGGACTTAATGAACTGGGACGCCATCCTCCAGACGATAGCAAAATCTTTCCTGTTGAGCTTGACGACCTCTTCCCTGTTCATGAGGTCGAATGCAGATTTAACGATGGACGCGACTGACTCCTCGTGCTGGTCTGAATCCATGGCGCTGGTGAGAATAATGGACGCTTCCTGGGATGAGGGGACTTCACCCTTCACGGCACAGCGGAATGCCTCGACCTCATAATCCTCAGTGAAGCCAAACCACCGCTTCAACACAACGTCAGCCAAGGTGTTCATGGCCGCGTACGAGTGACGCAGGCGACGGGAGTCATTAGACCCGCTGCTGACGCCCATGGCGAACCTGGAGAGGGTCATGACGCTCGGGGAAACGTCGATGTCCGAAATGTCAGTAATAGGCCTGTCAGAGTCACTGCTGCGTGCAGATTCCTTGACTGCGATCTCGACAGCAATGACCTGTACCGGCACGCCAGAGGCAATCGAAACATCCTTCACGAAGTCGCGTCTGCCCTCCTCATGTGAGATGCGACGGTACATGGACTTGCACCAGCGGTAGAACTTCGACGAGTCACCTTCGAACTCCTTGAGCTTACACTCAATCGCGTATGCCCCGAGGTTATGGGAGAGTGACTTCTCAATGACCCGGATGATCTCATCCGCTCCATCCCCACTCTCGCGGATAATGTCAAACGGGTCCTTGCCGTCAGGGAGGAGGTGGCTCGCGGGATGAACATCGATATCCGGATACTCGTACTGCATCCATGCGGAATTGATAGCCGACGACGCACCAGCTGAATCGCCATCCGTCATGAAGATGACCCTGTCAACGGAATCGGCAAGGATTCGTGCATGAGTCGTTGACAGGGCAGTGCCGCAGAGAGCCACAGAGGCCATAGAACGGTCAATGTCGGTCACGGTCTCGTTGATAGCAAAAGAATCCATGTACCCCTCAGTGACGATACACGTGTTCACGCCAGCCATAGCAACCCAGTCGGCGTCGTAAAGATCCCTGGACTTGTCGTACGCTGCACCATTGGTCGGGTTGAGGTACTTGCTGTCGATGATGGTGTCAATAGGCCCCTCAGTCTCTCCAGTGGCGGAGATGAACTCAGGGACGATGCGCCCAGATATAGCGATGACATCCCCGCGCTCATCGCGCACGGGGAACGTAATGCGGTTAACAATCCTGCAGTAGTATCCGCCAGTCCGGGCCTGGGGACTCAGGAACCCTGCTGCTTCAAGGACTTCTGGCTTGAACTCTTTCTCAATCTCTCGGAGAGTGTCCTTGCTGAGGAAGCCGATGCTATGGTCGTAGAGTCGATCCTCAAGAACAGGGTTTCCGATCATACGAGACGCCAGGTACGACCTGGCGATAGCGGCATCCCCTTCAGGCTCGCCATCGTCGGGGAACAGGGCATCTGCACACACATCAGCGATATAGCTGAGGGCGTCGATGATCTGTTTCTTCGAGACCGCCTGCTTCCGCTCCTGCTTCGGAAGGGTGACCCGGAACTCGCGAGCCATCTTGTTCAGAAGCTCCCGGTCAGGCTCCATGTCATTAATACCGGCGTAAAGGTCAATGACGCTGCCCTGGGCGCCACAGGAGAAGCACTTAAACAGTCCACGTTCAAGATCAACGGACAAGGAGTTCGGATTATCCCCACCGTGAATGGGACACTTACACCTGGCTCGCGAATTCCCATCCTTCTTGACATTCCCAACAACGCTCTCCAGGTACTCAAGGATATCGACGTTCTCCTTGATGAACTGGAAAGCATCAGACTTACCGCGCTTCATCCTGTGGCCCTCGCTAACCTACTCTGTGCTGGTCTTACTTACTCGTCATCCTCGGCGTCGTCGTCATCGTCCTCAACGGACTCCTCGTCAGCTTCCTCGGGGTCATCTTCGTCCTCATCGGACCAGATGAACTCATCCGCGATAGTGTCAGGCTCGGAAAGCGTGTTCAGGATGCGCTGCTCCATAAAGGGCAGGAGGATATCGTAATCCGCGAGAATGGCCTTGGTGAGGTTACCCCACTGGTACTTGCTGACGAAGTGCCCATACTCAATAGGCTCAAAGTCAGCCACGTCTTCACCATTCTTTCGGCGCTCCTCAACGACGCCAGGCATGGTTTCGTTGTAGAAGTCAACCTCATCGCGGCTGAGGATGTAGGTGTTCCAGGCCTTCTTGTTCTCCAGGAAGACCTTGCCATCCTCTTCGGTGCCCTTCATGTCCTTAATGATGACACCGGACTTCACGCCCTCATCGAGGACATCGGAAACCCAGTCAATAGGCTGGCCCGCCGGTAGGTACGACTCACCACGGACGTACGGGGAACCGACCTTGTTCTTCTCGACCTTGTAGAAGATGGTCTGGCCGTCAGCGCCATCCTCGTTGTTTCGGCCGTCCACCTTACGACGAATGGCCACGCGCAGGGAGTACGCGAACTTCAGAGCACGGCCGCCAGGCGTATCCAGGCCACCCATGTATGACCCGATTTTCTCGCGGACCTGATTGATGCAGATGACCGTCGTGTTCGTCTTCCTGGCCTTGGTGACGATCTTGGGCATCTGCTGACTCCAGACTCGCGCTGAAGAGGCCATAGTCTGCTTGTCAGCGTCAGCGTCGTAGATAGCTCGATCCACCATGTTCGGGATGGAGTCAAGAATGATGAGGCCACCCTTATCCAGCTCATCGAAAACGTCCATCGCACCAAGAGCGAGATCAATGACGTCCTGCAAAATTGAGGTTTGGGAGATAGCTAGGTTATCGACGTCTACACCCAGCTTCCTCATGTACGTAGGATCAAGGGCATTCTCAGCGTCAATGTAGACGACCGGGACGCCCTGCTTCTGGGCATGGCCGACAGACAAGAGACACTGAGTCGTCTTACCAGAAGACTCCTCGCCGAAGATTTCACACACGCGGCCACGAGGCCAGCCGCCGACGCCGATAGCCATGTCAAGGGAGAGTGAGCCAGTTCGAATGATCTTGTCATCGTCCCATCGGCCGCCCATGCCGTTCATGAACGACACTGGCTGTTCATCATCGCTCAGGGATACGGAGCTGTTAATACCGCTCTGAACGCGGTCCATGAGAGTGGCGTAGTCGATGTCTGCCATAGTTCTTGTCTCCTTAGAGATGAGTTTCTGATTCTGATTCTTGGTCGTAGTTGCTTGCTTCTTGGTACTGTTCGGCTAGTTCAGCGATGTCGTTGTCTAGCGGGAGGACCCCGACTAACAGCCTAGCCTCTTGGATAACCTCCCAGTGCTTCAGGGCCTCAATAAGGTAGTCAACCTCATCTTGCTCAAGGTCACTAAAGCTTTCGATGGTCGGGTATGACGGGTCTTGGCAACGCAGCAGTTCATTAGCGAGGACCAGCCGATCCTCACGGTCAAATGGGCCAGCCATTTTCAGCTTTTTATAAAGCCAGCCGATTCTCTTCTGGCGAGCCATCAGGGTTACTCCTCATCCGAGCAGTCAATAACGAACTGCTCCCGGTCCACTCCCTCTACCGAGGCCGACGGAATGTCCTCAAAGGCCCCAATAGGGGGCTTGGTAGAGCCGTCACGCTCCAACCATGTTCCGAGAGGTACCGGAGCGCCTTCGAAGACTTCCGCGCCGTGAGAGGCCTTTAGAGAGCGCACGCCTTCACGAACGATCTCCTGGTCACGGTTGGCCACATACGAATAAATGTCAAGGATAGGATCAACGAGTTCCTTGAACCCGACTCGCTGATGGAACGAGGCATACCTAAAGATGGCCAGCAATCCGTAGTCAATCGCTTCTCGGTGCGTCTCACAAATGCGTTCGTCGTAAGGATTCTTGTTATGCTTGTCAGGAGTACACAGTCCCAGGCGTGCGCGAGGGCAACCGAACATGGACCTATTATGGTCAAGCGGGAGACCAAAGCAGTCGGTGTTGGACAGAGTCTCGGGCATGCAGTCTTCTGTAGGGTCGCACCACTCGTCGTTCTCTTCCTCCTCAAGGTCAGAGTCAAAGAAAAGGCCATCTTCGTCCTGGTCTTCGTCGACGCGCCTATACACTGACTGCTTCTCGTCGGCCCCGAGGTCCCTTGAACGCTGGGAGAGAGGCGAGCCAGTGAAGAGCCAGTTAGACCAGTCCATACTCACCTTCTCGTCACGCTCATCGACGGTGAGGTTGCCGGTAGGGATGGCTACCTGGTTCGCTCGCTTGATGAAGTTGTACCAAACCTGCGACGTGCGGGTACGGGCCACAGGGTCACCCCCATGCTCCTCCACGTACCGCTTGGCGAACTCAGAGGAGGTAACCGCGTTCTCAACAAGCTCCTTCGCCGACGAGTTCCCGGTCTGCATGGGAGAGACATAAACGGTTATGCCGCACTCGTCAATCTCAGGCTTATAAGCACGCCAGAAAATCACCTTATTCCTCGGGATGTTGAGTAGCCGGAAAGGCAGATGAGAGAACTGGGGGATTGCTCCCCACATCATGGCGGGAACAAGGAGTCGAATGCCTTCGTCGCGGGCCATTCGGATAAGGCTGAGGCACTGGTGGCTGTAGATAATTTGTCCGTGGCTGTATGCCCTATTGGCTACAGAAAGGCGTCCCTGGCGACCTGCAACCTCAGACTTACGACCAAGGGCGAGCTGGTTCCCTTCACCAATACCCGAGATCAAGTAGGGCTTGCCTAGCTCATTAGCCTTCTTGAACGCCGACCAATAAAGCCAGGAGACCTCAAAATCGGGGCGTGACTCCATGCCGTGATTAACGAGAGCGTCCACGACGTGCTTGCAGTATTCGTCGGGGTCATAGTCAACCGTCATGGGGTAGAACGGCAGGTCGTAGAATTCCGCAACCTGCTTTGCCTTGCGGAAGTCCGTGCTCTCTTTCTCCTGGCCACCGGTCCACGAAATAACGGTGGGACGCACACCAATAGAAAGCAGAGTCCAGAGGATACAAAGGGACTCAGCACCGCCCGACAGCATAATTGCCGTGTTATCGGTGTTCAGGTTGAGCTTATCTGCGAGAGTTTTGCAGATGAAAGTGAGGTCTTCGCGAGACTGCTGTGACACCTTCTCCTGGAGCGCATCCTCCTCTGGCGTCAGCGGTTCTGTTACTGCCCCGTTGGGGCCGTATTCCCCCTGGAATCCCCCGGTAGCCTTATGTTCTTCCATGCAAGTTCCTGTCCCAAATACTCTGCCATTGTACAGATAGCGATATCGTCTCTTAGCGGTGACGCTAGGTCAATTATATCGTCGCTGCCCCCGGAGGCTGAGGCCTTACTGTCTGGGATGAGTGCACGAACAAACGGGTCAACGATGATTTCACTGTCTTCGCCGTAATCAACGCAGGCGACAAGGTACCGGTAATCAGGAGCATCGATTTTGCGAGTGCCCTTCTCAATGCTCAAGCCTTCAAGCTCTACACGAGAAACGCGCCCCGGCATGGCCTGCTCTAGTGACTCGATGAAACGAGTGACGCCCCCGGAGGCAATAGTCTTGCTGAGCTCGCCCTTCGTTGAACGAGGACCAATCTTACCTGCAACCTCATAGATAGTACTCACGGTCTCAGGAGCCACGTCAATAGGCGTGTACGCATTATCGCGGCTGAACCGAGCACCGTCATCGCCAAGGGATTCCGGGGGCGAAAAAAGCTTGCGCATGAAGCCAGTGTTCCGGGTAGCCTTCCGCCACCTCGAAGCCCTGTTCTTCAGATCAACGAAAGTGACAGGCGACGAGTCCGAGGAATGGTCTTCGACAAGGCCCTTATGCTGCCAGCAGCGGGTCTCTCCATCCCTTACGACACGGCGGCATCCATTGAAGCCACAGAACTTACCAGCCACTTTCGTCCCTCCTACTCCTTGTCCTTCATGGCCTCAGCGATATCCATGAGTGACATCTCATCATTCCATGCCGGGCACACGTCCTTAATGGGGCAGTATGCGCACTGGCCACAGTCCTTCGATGAGGCAGGGTTAATGCGCAGTTTACCGGAGTTCTCAATCCGGTTCATCTGAGACGTGACATCGTCGACGACCGCATTCACGAAACCCTTGCGCTCTTCAGTCGCACGCAGCCGAACATTCAGCTCCTCCATGAGGTACCACTGCTCAATGTAGTCAACGTCAGGCTCAGTGACCGAATACATACCGGACTTGAAAAACTCAAGGTGGTCGAATGACGGAACCTCATCCTCGTCAAGATGACTCTTGCCGGTCTTGTAGTCGATGACTGAGTTGCCACCCTTCGGAGACTCAACGATAAGGTCAACTCGGCCATTGAAAGAGATGCCATTAATCTCTGCGCGAGACCATTTCTCCTGGGCCTTCACCTTCGTACGATGAGGGCGATCATCAAAGGCCAGTAGGTTATCAACGCACTCGCGAACACGCTTCTCGATAAACGCTCGACCACCCTGCTTGGTGAAATTCCCAAACGGGTGATCAATCGCGTATTGGAAGTCCTTGAGCGTGTTGGCGTCGATGATGCCGCCCTTGATGCTCCCAGTGGTCAGTGCATCCCAGACGTCATCCCTAATTTCGTACAGCGTAGAGTCATCACGATTCGCCGGACGTTCCTTGTAGAAAAGCTCGATGATCCTGTGCACCGCTGTACCGAGCACGCCAAACGTGTTAGGAACAAACACGCCTCCCTGGTTCTCGGGGGCATGACGGTCAGCAAACCACGAGAGAGGGCAGCTTACGTACTTGATAAGGGATGACGGGCTTTCGGTCTTCCGCCCGCCCCTGTTCCTCTGAGCACGGCTCTGGTAGTACGACAGCCAGTGGTCAGGAATCTCCACAGACTCGCCAGAGGACAGGAGGCCAGCAATAAGCCCCTGTCCATCCGAGAATGCCTCGACGTTATCTGTCACTGGAACTCCTTCAGTATTTCAAGAGCGGCATCCTGTCCGTTGCCGGAATTATCCAGGATGTCCTCAATCGTATCAAGCTGGTCGTCACCGAGCTCAATGTCCAGGATGTCCTCAACCTCAGTTGCGATGGCGTCAATATCCTCCCGCTTAACAGCTGCGATGAGACGCTTCGAAAGCTTGTCTTCCCGGCTGCCGCCGTTACCGTTGCTGTTGCTGCGGTCGTACTTGGGCATGACGTTCGCGATATACCGAACCGTGTTACCCATCTTCAGTCCATCGACGCGTGCAAAAGCCTTACGTAGGAACATATGCTTGCCGGGGCAGTTCTCAATATCCTCCAGGATGGACCGCGACAGGGCGGTCTCCCAGGTAACATCAGTATAACCGTTGAAGTCCACCCAGCCAGTGAAGATAGACTCAACCTCACCCTCATCCTTCTCAGGGGAGTACTTGATCTCGTACTTGGTGCCAAGGGTGAAATTTCCGGATCGGCGTTCAACCTTCTTGACAGACCTAATGATGACGGGGAAGACCTTGCTCTCCGTCTCATCAGAGTCAGGATGCTTCTTCCGGGTCAATGCCGCCTGATGCTCCATAAAGCCCTTGAGGAACCCGACAGACTGATCAATGGTCATCGTTCCATTCACTAGTTCTGCCGATAGAATCGTCTGGATGATGACCTCAGGGTTATCCAGCGGCTCTCGGAGAATCGGAGGGACATACTCACAAACGCTACGATTGCTACTCATGCCTGCGCCGCCTTACCGACGAGGGGAAGAGAACACGATCACCCAGGAGTCAGGGGCCGACGCTTCATCGCCCCAGTCGCCGTCCTCATAGAGGCACATGATCAAGTTCTTTTCGCCAGCTCCGAAGATGCGGATATCAACGTCATCTCCCGGGGGCGTCGAATTAACAAGGTCGCCGGCGAAGCCCCACTTCAGCTTGGCACCCAGCTCGTCGCCGCGGTTACCGTAAATGGATGCCTTTAGCGGAAGGTGGCCTTCGAAACGCCCCTTGGGGAGAGAGATGTCGGCCCCATAACGCTTAAAGGTGATCGCAATCTCCTTCGCGGGACCACCAGTTTCGTTAGGGATCAGGGAGCAAATCTTACTCGCCTTACCCATGGCCGAGTTCAGGGCATCGCGCTGAACGGAGACATCGGCGATGGGATTCTTCAGACCCTTGCAAATCTTCTTCTGGATCGTACCCTTGTGGAAGGCGTCAGAGGAATCAATATTGCCCAGGGGGAACCGAATCTCAACGGCCACGGAGACCTCTCCATCGTCGTTCTTGGTGTACCCCTTGACTGCAAATGCCCTGTCGGCAATCCCGTCTGCGCCCTCCGGGTGAATCGACTGGAACAGGATGTCAGTGACGTCAGCGGAGTTCAGGATGCTCAGGACTCGGTTCATGTTCTCGGGGCGAACCATGCCAAAGAACATGTCCCCGTCAGACTCCCCGGCGGCGTTCGCGAAAGAATATGACTTCTTGTCGGTGCTCTGGATGTTCACACGGTCATTGTCGAAACGAATGTAAATGTGAGACATGAGCTGGCTTCCGTCATTAGGCGGCGCAACACACGAGCTTCCGGTACCCCAAACAGACAGGAACCTATTCAGCGGGATAAAGAATGAGGATGCCTCTTCGTTGTCGGCATCCCTCATCCTCGGAGTACCGTCACGGTCCGTCACGCCATAGGCAATAGCAGTCGCTTCCAGTCCATCGTTGTCGGTCACCCGAACCTCATAGATCCTGCCGTTGTCGTTGGTGACAGCAGTGACCTCGACGTCAGCGGAAGAGGAGAAGACCGAGAGAACGGTTGCAAGCTCGCCCATGTCGATCATGGCCTTACCCGGGACCTCGACCTTCGCGCTGGCCTGGGTACGGAAGCCAGCTCCGAACTGGTTCTCGGACGTGAACGTGACAGTGCCATCCTCATCCGCCTCAACGAGGAGAGATGAGTAAACGATGGAGGTCGTCTGTCGAATGCCTGACGACGCCCCGAGACCCGAAAGCGTCTGGGCATGGGAAACTACCCGCGAAAAATCCTGATTGCTGATGCTGAAGCGCATATGCGCTCCTTCCATGTTTCTTGGCCCCCGCCAGACGGTCCAGCGGGCGCAAATTTCTCTTTCTTGATAATTCTACCAGTTCACCGGGTTGCAGGGAGAGGGAGCTTACCAGCCACGAAGTCGTTGTCCTTCTCGATGGAGAACAGAGGGTTGCCGTTCTCATCCTCCCCGTCGGCGACCACAACGAAGCACTGGTCCTTCACTCGCTTGTGGCGTTCGCCGTCATGTTCCATGAAGTGACGGATGACACGAAGCCCGGGAATAGCGACGTGAAGAGAGACAGACCGGACAGCGCTGCCCACGGAAGAGACGGCATTAGAAATGAACGTGTCAGACGACTCCTCCCAGCACCATGATTCCTGGTCCCCGTTCTTGACGGTGCAGTTAGCGCAGCGATGCTTCTTCTTATTTCCTATGTACTGGGTGTAGCAGGGGACAGCGATGATACCGGGGGCAATCACGGAAACCTCGGACGTAACATTGCTGTTGCTGAAGATAGCGGAAATGGCGTTATTGGCCATACTGTCCACATCGTCTACGCCAGAGAGGACCTGATCAAGCCTATGCTGGATGAGGTACCCCGTCAGGTCAGAGATATCCTTCTCCGACAGGCTTTCCATAATCGCTTTTGCTGCTCCGATATTCATGAGATCACCTCGATAACGCTACCGCGATCAGCGGTTTTGTGAACAAGAACTTTCTGGGGAAGGGCGTCGATGACCTGCTGGTCATGGGTGACGACCAGGACGGAATCAGCGATTCCTGAGTTGATCGCCGACCGTAGAACATCCACGAACGCAGGAACAACGTCGATGTCCAGGACGCCAAGAGGCTCGTCCAGGATAATCGTGCCTGTCGCTCCGGGATGGCGTGCGCCGAAAACCTTAGCCATGGCGAACATATTAGAGACCGTCAGCCGGACTCGCTCGCCAGAAGAGAACGACTCAAACAAGCGCTCGCTACCGGTCCCATCGTGAACGACGATGTCAAGCGACGACCTCGACGACCCATTCTTCAGGGCCTTCTCGGTACGGAACTCGACGACCATGTTCTCCCCACCCGGGAGATTAGCGAGGATGTTGTTCTGCTCAGCTTCAATCTCGCTGAGTACTCCGTCGATGAGCATAGCCGGGATACCTGACGACTTGCTGGCTTCGTAGATGAAGCCGATGTCGTCTCTGCGAGAACGCATCTTCTCGATGCTGTTCTTCGAGTCCTTGAGTCGTTTCTTCTGGTCCTTGATCGTCGCCTTGTAAGACTTGATCGATCCGATGACTTCTGAGTGCTTCTTGATCTGGGCTTCAAGAGAGGCAATCTTCCGCTTAATCTCACGAGTGTCAACGGTCTCGATGTCGTCCAGGGCGTCTTCTGCCTCCTCTAGCTCCTGGTCGATGGAGCTGAGCTTGTCGTCGTGGGCTTCCATGAGGTCGTCAATATCAGCCTGGATATCGTCGGCGTCACGCATTTCTTTAATCTCATCCTCGATGGACTGGATTCGACTGAGCTCAGACTGAATGCGTGCGTTACCGGAAGACAGCGCAGACTTGAGTGACGAGACTTTCTTGTGAGCCGATAGCTTACGCTTGTTGGCCTCATCGTAGGTAGCCTTGGCTTTCTTATGGTCCGCCTGTGCCTTCGAGACCGCCCGATTGGCGATATCCAGATCAGTCTGAGCGCGCTCGATTTCCTCGTTGTTGGCGTCGATGATCTCGTCATAACGGGCATCGTCAATTTCAGACCGGCAGACGTAGCAGATGCCCGCGCCGTTATCCTCGATGGCGTGCTGGCGCTTATGGGCGTCATCGAGAGCGGACTTCGCGGCGGACTGATCTGATACGGCCCTCGAAAGCCTGTCGCTGATGGTCGTGAGGTTATCGTTGGCATCTACGACGTCAGCGTCAATGTCGTCTATCTTCTCAATGAGGTCCTCAAGCTCATCTGAGATGTCCTTGACGTCAGCCTCGACCTTACTGACCTCCTTCTTGGAGAGGGACAGTTCTCGGTGGGCCTTCTTAATGTCAGTCAGTTCACCCTTCAAGGCTCGCAGGCTAGCCGAGTGCTCACGCTTAAGGCTCTTGCGCTCAGACTTAATCTGGGAAATCTTGGTCTGGAGAACCTGGTACTGGGAGTCAGTCCCGGCCGAGGCTAGTTCAGCGTTAAGTTGGTCAATCTTATTCCTGGTCTCATCCTCATCGAAAGACTCAGCTTCCTCCTGGGCGTCGGCAAGACGGGACTTCGCATCCTCGATGGACTGCTCGGCAGACTGGATGACCGCTTCAGACGAGGCAATCTGAGAGTCCAGGGACCGCTTCTCATCGGTCGCCTTAGACAGGAACTCGGACCATCGGGCGGCTTCCGGGACCAGCTCGGTGATGATCTCACGTCGCTCACGGGGATCAGAGGCGACAAAACGGTTACCGCCATCCTCATTCGACATGAGGACTAGGGAGCGCCAGGCGTTCTCTGACATACCGACGAGGTTCCCGATCTGTGACTGGGCTGACGAGTTAGTGTGGTCTCCAAAACGAACCCAGCCATCGTTGGCATCAAAGTACTCAAGCTTCAGCTTCACGCTCTTCCCACGTCGCTTCGAGCGAGAGACGCGCCAGAGGTCGTCATCGCGAGTAGAGAACTCCAGCGAGACGATACAGTCGTCGTACAGGGTGTTAATGACTGAATCCGAATCACCACTGACCCGATACGTACCAAAAAGCGCCCAGCCGATAGCGTGGGGGATCGTACTCTTGCCAGCGCCGTTCGCACCGACAATGGCCGTGTAGGCCAGGTTCGACATGTCGATATCCTGGTCCTCGTAAGAGAGGAACCCTGACATATGCAAATTCCTGAACTTCATTTTCTTGCCCTTCCGGGAAATTTCTTGGCTACTCTTAGCTAAACCCTACTGTACTATGGGAAGAGGCCCCGGATGCTTCTAACAACCAGGGCCTCTTGTTTCGCGATTCCGCTACCGTCACTCATCACCAACGGTTCGAGCGGGACGACGGCGACGAACCGGACGATCATCTTCGCCGTCATCGCCGTCAGACGAGCGCTTAGGAGCAGAACGGCGGCGACGGGTAGGACGCTCCTCCTCTTCCTCATCATCGTCGTCATCGAGAGTTTCATCGTCCTCCTCACGGGCGCGGCGACGAGAAGAGGAACCACGGTCAGGGCGGCGGGAGCGACGAGACGAACGATCATCGTCATCGTTACCGTACCAGCGGTTATCCTCAGCGATCATGAAGACCTCGATATCGACATCCTGACGGGTGTTGCCGTCGCGGTCCTCCCACTCATGACCATAGAGGTTACCGAAAACGACAACGCGCTTGCCCTTGCTAAGGTTGTCAAGCGCCCATGCGGCATAATTCCCAAACACGACGCCGGAGACGTAAAACACGCCTTCAGTGCCGTCGTAGTTACGGTAGTTGGCTGCGATCTTAATGGCCACAGCGCCACTCTTCAGTTCCTTCGGATTATCGACAAGGTTACCTTCGATTCGGGCACCCTGAACCCACGGGAACTTCGGCTTATCGTTGTCGTCGTATCGTGCCATGCTCTCTACCTCGCTTCGTTATGTCTTGTGCTTCATGGCTCTGTCGCCCGCGTTTTCGGACGACGGAACTAGTTTATAGCAGGAAAACCTCACCTGCCCCCGAGCCTGCGACGCCATTTATCCCTGACGATCTTATCTGCGATCTCGTGATTCCTACGAGTACCCGAGCTGTAGTAGGCTCCCTGTAGCTCCTGGTTCCTCTGGGTGTGCTCACGCATCTTCTTCTTGGACTCCTTCTCAGCCGCCCATTCCTCAGGGGTGTAGCCGTGGTTTAGCGCCCATTCGTCGACCTTACGCTTCTGCTCTGCGCGCTTCTTAGCCTCTGCTGCTTCTTCGCGCTTGCGCTTCTCCTCAGCCTCACGCCTCAGCTTTATCTCCCTCTCAATCTGCTTGGCGACGCCATCGGCAGCCTTCGAGAAGCCACTAGCCAAGGCTCCAAAGAAACCACCTGTCGACGAGGAGTTCTGTGGCTGCTGCGGCTGGACGCCGGCATTAGGCTGAGGTGCATCAAAACGCTCATAGACAGGGGGAGGAGGAATGGCCGCGCCGATGTTCTTGGGGGTCTGAACTGGCTTGGCTACCACGGGAGCGGGCTTCGGTTTCCGGGCCTCGGAACTTTTCTTGTTCTGTTCGATGAAGACTTTCGCTCGGGACAATGCGGTGCTGGTGCCTAGATGCCTGGCGTCGTACGCGTCCACCGTCTCGCCTGGGCGAGTCATAGGGGCGTGGCCTCCAGTCCCGTTTTGCACATACCAGTTCCAGTTGCGCAGGATATTCGTACTGACGCCAATCTCCCTCTCTCCCACGTAATCGGAGAAACGAGAAAGGAATGACTGGTAGTCGTCTCCCCACGTCACACCCGGAGCGCCGCAACTAGCGTTCTGGTCACCACGATGCTGCGCAACCTCCCACGCCATCCTTAACCCATAGTTAGCGATGAAACGCTCATCCGTATATGACCTGCGTAGATCAGTACCCGTCGTATCAGTCGCCTTGTAGTACTCCTCAAAGTCCTCGGGCGACATACTCGCGGTGGAAAGAGAATTGGCTCCGACGAGGCCAGCGCGGATGGCGTCGTAGCCCTCACTCCTCGGGTAGCCCCCATCCCCAAGCATCTTGTCCATGAGAGGCATGAACTTCAAGGCATACTCATGTACCGCCGCGTCAAGGTGAGACAGCGCCGCATCCGTCATATCCGCATAGGTGGAGGGGTGGCCCCTACCTGACGATGAGGCAATAAGTTCCAGTGCTCGTACAGCCTCACTCTCTCCAGAAGAGACAAGCTTAGGCGGCGCCGGAGACGAATACGTGACAACAGAGTTACGAGGGCCAGAGGAAAGAGACCGCCTCATAGCCCTATGCTGCCAACAAAAGCCATCCCACGTTTTCCGAGAGCAGTTATGAGCCAGGCACTCAGGTGCTCCAATAGACATTTTCAGCCTCCTCGATTTCGCGTACGTTACTACCTTGAGGATACCGAATCAATGAGCTGCGGTTTTCGGGGAAATACGAGAATGGCCCTGCCACCGTGGAAACAGCAGCAGGGCCGATGCAGGGAGGAAGGGACTTCTCAGCCCTCAGCGGGGTCTTCCGACCGCTCAGACCACATGGTGATGGCTCCCTCAATACCGTCGATGCCAAGAAGCATTGGCCTGCGTCGAATAACAGGGGGACGACGCAAATCGATACTGGACATATCAATCACCGACGGTTCATCAGAGATGCCATCGAACCAGTAGATAAGGTCATCGTCCTTCTTGGTAAGGAATACCTGCTTGACTGCGTAACCCTCCTCCTTCGTGAAGTGGCGTCCACGGACATTGCGGTTAACCATGTCAATATCGCTGATATTCACGAAGCCGATAGCGTCATCATCGAATACTGACCCGTACACGAGACGGTCAGAGTCGTCGACGAGGCCAGCCCAGATCACTTCCGCCTCTCCATTAGACATGCGCATGAGGGGCATTCCTGCCGCGCTCCTACTCTTCTTGGCAGACAGTGAGTTCGTGTCCACGATAGAGATGTACCCGAAGTCAGTAACCACTGCGATGGGACGCTGGTCACCCTGAGCAATAGGAACCACGGAGACAATCTTCTCATCCTCGTCAAGCGGGAAAATCTGGTAGATCTGGGACCTGCGACCTCCATCGTACCCCTCAAAGGGGAAACGCTTACAGCGGCCGTAGTTCGTCACCATCATGATATCCGGGTTCTCAGACGAGTCAGGTGACGAAACCGCAAACCCGACAATGCTCTCACCCTCGTCCATCGCAGGGAACAAGGAATCCAGCTTGACGGCCTTATCGGGCAAGTCCTCGACATCGATACGGTAGTGGTAGCCTGCGTTCGACACAGCCTCGATGGTGTCGGTATCGAAGAGATCAATCACCTTCGTGAAGTAGTCATTACCCACTGACATGTTCCTCGGAGCACGCTTGCCAGCTTTCACCCACATGGAGTCAGAGACGGCCATCTTCATCGGGGTAGCGGGGATCACGATGGCCGGGCGCTCGGGACGCGCAACCTTACTTGACTCGTAGACGATGGTGCATCGACGGTCGGTACCCAGCTCATCTCGCACCGCACGAATCTCAGCCTTCAGGACCTTATTCAGGTACCCGGGGTCATTCAGGATGCTGTTGCACTCATCGATAAGCTCCTGGAGATTGTTGCTCTCATTCTCGTACCTGTCGACGCCCAGCTTGGTGATCTGGGAAATAGACATATCGAGGATGGCCGCACACTGCCTCTCGGTGAACGACCAGCGCTTCATCATCTCCTCAGACGCCTCAGCCTTAGAACTGGACGCCCGGACGACCTGGACGATCTCCTCAGCGATAGGAACCGCCTTCAAGAAGCCAAGGACGACCTCTAGGCGAGCCTCCGCCTTGTTCTTACGGAACTTGGAGCGTGCGCGAATGGTCTTACGACGATGGCTGATCCAGAGGCGGATGCCTTCAATCGGTCCAACCATTCGGATACGACCGTCAACCACAGCGTTCATGGAGGCGTTAAACTGAGTCTGTAGGCGCGTCACCTTCCCGTTGAACAGGAGGCGCTGTAGGGTATCGTCAATGTCAACTCCGTTGCAGTCCACCTCAACCTTCATTCCGTCCGCGTCGGACAGATTGAATGCCTGGACCTTCGGGTCAAGGTTCCCTGACTCAACGAGAGACTGGATGCCCTCAACTGCCTTTTCGGCGGAAACACGGAACGGGAACCCAGTAAAGGTGATAGTGCCCTCATCCCGATTAATGGTGTACCTGGCTCGCATCACGAATGAGCCATAGCCGTCATCGTAATAGGACGGAACGCCATCCTCAGACTCAATGAAGATGTCACAGTCGCAGGGGAGATCGGGGCCAGGCATGATGTCCGTGATCGTCGACCAGCGAGGATTAGGCGTATCCACGAGACGAAGCGCAAGATTCATGGCCTCGCGAAGGTTATGTCCCGGAACCTCTGACTTGATCGGAGCGCCGATACCGTCAGAGTTATTGACAACGAAACCAGGGAATAGGGCAGGGAGAGTAGTCGGCTCCATGCTCTCACCGGAATACACCGGAACCATGTTGACGGCCTGCTCGTCGATCTCAGAGACGACGGACCCGTTATTGTGGATGCCGAGCAGTCGTTCGCCAGTGACGTCAAGGCGACACTCAGTGTAACGAGGGGCAGCAGGGGCGTCATCGAGAGAACCCCAGTTACCCTGGCCGTCCAGCAGAGGGACGTTGATTCGGATCGGAGGGCCATACTTACCCCAGGTGAGCGTCTTAAAAGCATCCGCGATGCCTGCGTCGCCGTGGGGGTGAATGCCCATCGTCAGGCCAATAGACTTCATAGTCTTCACATAGCGGGCGTTGCTACGAGTCCCACCCCTCAACAGGGAGAGGAGGATACGACGGTGAACTGGCTTGAGACCGTCGTAGACGTTAGGAATCATACGGTGATTAGCCGTAGCGGCAAAACGCAAGTATGCATCTTCCGCCTCCTGCTTCAGTTCTACGATCTCCGGGGGCCGAGTATCAACCGGGATTTCCGACGCATCAGCTCGACTGCGCTTCTTCTTACCTCTTGCCATTTCTCTCCTCAGTCTCTTATGCCATAACGGCGTCTCGTTCAAGGATAGATCAAGAACGAGACGCCAGTAAACGAGTGTGGGGCCAGTGGGTCAGGACTCAATCTCCCCACTAGACCGCTTGTGACTAGCAGAACGGGCAGCCCTAGCGCCAGCCCAGGTGTGTTTCGACCACGCAGAACCAGACGGCCTATAGGCGGACACGCGGCCAAACTCCTCGACGAACATCGCGTCGATGGCACGCTTCTTATCTGCGATTACTAGCGCTGTTGACTGTCGTTCCGACACTGCATCCTTTTCTGCATCCTCTCGCTCCTCGACAATGCGCGCGTACGTCGCATCCGCATAGCCACGGTAGAAGGCCTTCCGGGCATTTAGTTTCGAGACGCCAGCGTAGTTATCCTGGTCTTCAAGGTAGTTGATTGCCGACCGAACCATGTCTCCAACCAGGATCAGGTACAGGTCGTATGCAGCCTTCACGTCAGCGGACATGCCAATAACGTCCACTTCCTTATTGTTTAGGAGCGTACGCATACCGAACCCGAGGCAGATTTGGGACAGCAGATACGCATACGCTCCGGACGCCCGATTACCCTTGCTGCCGACCTCGAAGACCTCGTGAACCGGAGTACTGGCCCTGTATTCTCGGCCTTCCTTCTCTGCCCTGATGGCCTCCTGGTCTAGATTGTGCTTTGCCATGAGGTTCGCATACTGCCTCATGCACAGCTCACGCTCATTTTCGGAGTCAGTCGATTCCGCTCGCGCCAGCAGGTTCGCTGCAAGGTGAAGAATGTCTTTTTCTGTGCGTTTGATGGCCATGACGCCGCCTTTCTCTCAGCTGGCTTGGTCTAGGGAGACAAGCCAGGATACAGGGATACCTTTCGACACCAGGAACATGCCAAAAAGCCTTGACACCTCAACTCCGTACCCAGACCTCATGAGAGCAAGGTACGCTCGGACAAAAAGCTTGCCATGGGACGAATGCGAGCCTCCGTGGTGAGCTAACTCGTGCAAGAGGCGCCAGTCGATCTTTTGACCAACTAGGTCTGGTACATAGATAATGCCCTGGCTATAGAAACAGAAGTCCTGGTTCTCGGACCTCCATTTTACGCTGACGGGCTTCACGAGCTTTGCCTTCGAGTACGGCCAGTTCTTCAGCGCTTTCGATTTGGCAATCTGAACAAAATCGTCCATTTGCTCAAGGGTCCCGAACCGCCGCTCTGATACGACAGGCCACGTGGAACCAAAAGCGGAAACAAGGGCATCGCCACGTAAGCTCGCGTAATCCATGAGCAGCCAAAAGTCATCTTCAGCCGCGTAGACGGGGCTATCGCCAGAGTGCCGAGGCAACCTTTAGTCGACTTCCGTAAAAGTAATGCCAAGCTGCGAGAGGAGACCCGCGTTATACGTGAGTGCGTGGACGGGAAGCATCTTGACTGTATTGAGCTTTCCATCCCAGAAACGGCGCACGAAAAGCACACCGTCCTTTTGGTGATTCAAGACCTCTGCGTTACGCCAGCCATAACGGTGCATAATAGAACGCAGGACAGAAATGTCAACCATCGGGACCATGCCACCGTCTTCCGTCGGAACCCAGGTTTCAGCCTCGAACGTCGGGCCATCAGGGAAGTTGTTGTCGACGAACAGAAGGGACTTTGCTTCGTTCTTGTTCCTCATGGTTGTACTCCTTGGATATGTGATGGATATGTGAGAACTTTCCCTATCAAGGATAAGACCCGCAGAATAAGGAGATGGCTCAGTACTCCCTGAACGACTCAGCCATACTGCGAGGATCAGACGCAGCTCGGTCCACGGCCTCCCAGTAAGACTTCATGGCTTCGATATTGTCTTTTGCCGCCTGAACATGCCAGGAGCTTAACGACCGATCATTGGGCGTGTAAATCGGCGAGATTCTATGAACACTGCCACCCTTCGGGTTAATCGCATAGCTGAAAGCAATGCCCGCCTCTGACTCGCTGGATAAGCTTGAGTAGGTACCAACACTCCATGTTGACGTCCGCCTATCCCAGATCATCGGTTTCCCGAACCCATCCATCTCCTTTTCAGGGAGATACGAAACAGAGACGTTGTAGGTGCTACAGAGGATATGGTCTACCGCAGCTTGATACTGATGCAGAACCTTGCCCTTCTTCACATCCCTGATGAACCGGCTCACCGACGGGCCACCGCAGTCATCTCCGTTAACGACTCCAGTGAGGTTATCTGACACGTCATCGTCGCTTGCCTCCTTCCTTGCCGAGAAAGAGATGCGACCCCCATCTACGTCTATGCTGATTTTATATCCGGAATCCCCGTTGGCTTCTGAGTATAAATCAGCGATTCGTTGCATCGACCGAAGCCCAAGGGCGCCTGCCTTCAAGAACGGGGCTGCTGTTATTGAGGTGATCTTCTTCGCGATGATGTAGTTCTCGCCCATTTCGTGCTGGATGACGGTTACCTCGTCCGCATGTAACCCTGCGTGCGTTAGCTTCTCGTGAGTAACACTGGCCTTCTTACTGACCGTGCCATACAGGTCTGTGATGATCTTCTTTCCCATTTGGGCTGCTCGTCCGAGTACGCCAGAGTCAGTGGTTCCGTTCATGGCTTTCCCCAGGGTGCTACCTGAGGCGTTCGACTGGCCCAGTTCTTCGTCTGACACCCAGAACGTCTGCTGATACGGTCTGCCATTCCTGTATACAGTCTTAATGATCGGAATTCTTCTACCATTCATCGTCGGCTCCTATCCTCCCTGTCGATTCTACCAAAACGCCATAGACGGGCGTTCCCTTTCTCCCCCTTCCCCGAGTACCCGAGGGAAGAGAAAGCCCCGCAGAGGCTCGTATGGAGCGTTCAGCGGGGCTTTCTGGGGGTATGAGAGGGGCTAGTCCTCGTCGTCTCCGATCTCATGGCTAAAGACAAGAGCGCGTTTGTACTCGGTATCCCGGCCCATCAGGCGAGTAAACGTCTCATCGGCGATGGATGCGTCTTCGATGCTGATTTGGACGATAGACCGAGTGAGCGGATGAATGGCCGTCTGGCTCAACTGGTCATGGTTCATCTCGCCGAGACCCTTAAAACGCATGATGCTGTCTTCGAGACCACGACCCTCAGGGGAAGCAAGGAACTCATCTCGCTCATCCTCGTCACAGAGGTAGACACGCCCCTTACGCGTAGCCACGGAGAACAGCGGAGGACGAGCAACCCAGAGGTGCCCTTCTTCGATCAATCCGGGCATGACCCGATAGAACATCGTCATGAGAAGCAGCTCAATATGACGACCGTCATCGTCGGCGTCCGTGAGGAGAATGATCTTGCCGTACCTCATCTGGGTATGGTCAAAGAGTTCCATGGACCCCGCGCCTACCGCAGCGATGATGCCCTGTAGTTCCTTGTTGTTAGCCATCAGTCGTTCTGCGTCCCGGGATGCCAGTGCTTTCTCAACGTTCAGGCCCTTCCCTCGAATAGGCAGGAGAGCCTGGAACAGCGGGTTACTGGCGCTCTTCGCAGTGCCCATTGCCGAGTCTCCCTCGACGATGAACATTTCAGCCTTCTCCCCATGAATACGGGAGTCACGGAGTTTCGGCGGAAGAGGAGCGTTCTTCTGGGGCTTAGTGGCTGACGACTCCTTCTCATTGCGGGCTGCCTCAGCGGCTTCGTGGGCCTTCCGACGAACCTGCATCTCCAGGACGCATTTCTCCACGAAGGTCCTCGCCTCGGTAGGATGCTCCTCCATCCATGCCCAGAGTGCCTTACTAAAGCCCTCACGGACCATGGCCTTGGTCTCAGCGTTGTTGAGCTTGCCCTTAGTCTGGCCTTCGAACTGGGGGTCACGAACCTTCACGGAAATAACGATGCCAAGGCCGGAACGGACATCAGACGCCTCAAGACGCCAGCCATCGGCGTCGATAAGCCCGATATGATCCTGGGCGGCGTACCGGTTCAGGAGGCCGGTGAGAACCGACTCATAGCCCTGGACGTGCGTACCGCCATCAGAGGTTTCAACAGAGTTCGCGAAAGAGTAGACACGGTAGGCTGAATCCGGGAACCAGCAGAACGCGGCCTCCCACGATCCGCCGATGTCGGGGTCATCGCCAGACAGGAAAATCGGGGTATCCGGATACGACGACTTGGCGTCCTCGTGATCATTGGGCGCATCCTCGTCGT
>ERZ1674045.97-NODE-97-length-35678-cov-9.749965_pt1 | contig 35678 bp, 30 predicted proteins | sample MGYA00581131_ERZ1674045 | MGnify/ENA primary metagenome ERZ1674045 (study PRJEB41354, sample SAMEA4873299) | human saliva metagenome | biome: human-associated habitat [ENVO:00009003]; feature: mouth environment [ENVO:08000002]; material: saliva material...
GAAAAAGATGAAATCATCACTGTTGTTCCTACTGAGGCAAACCTTGGAGGACTTTTGATTGACATGCACGGTATCAAGGGATTCATCCCATTGTCTCAACTTGCTCCTATCCACTACCCTAGAGTAGAAGATGGGGATCAAGAAGCAATCTTTGATAAACTTCTTGAACTTATCGGACAGGAGATCAAGGTAAGAGTTATCAACATCGATGAAGAAGACAGAAGAATCATCCTTTCTGAAAGAGAAGCTCTCAAAGAAGAAAGAGAAAAGGTTCTTGCTGAACTTGAAGTTGGAAAAGTATTTGATGGGGTTGTTTCAGGAATCTCTTCATACGGACTTTTTGTGACTATCGGAGGTACTGTTGAAGGTCTTGTTCACATCTCAGAAATTACTTACGGACACGTAAATGATATCGATAGACTTGGAAAGATCGGAGACAAGATGCAAGTTAAAGTAATTGGTCTTGAAAACGGAAAGATCTCTCTTTCAAGCAAACAGCTCAAAGGAGATCCTTGGTCAGAGCTTCCAAAGAAGTACAAGGTTGGAGATGTTATCGAAGGAGAAATCATCAGATTTGTACCTTATGGAGTATTCGTGAGAGTATTTGACGATATCAATGGACTTGTTCACCTTAGCGAACTTTCTCAAAAAGCAGTAAATAATCCAAATGAAATCGTAAAACTTGGACAAATCGTAAAGGCTAAGCTTATCCTCATCGATCCTAAAAACAGAAAGATCGGACTTTCAATGAAACACTTGGAAGACAAAGCAGAAGCTAAAGCTGAATAATCGAGAAACTTTCAAGAAAAGAAGAAACCTGATTTTTAGTCAGGTTTTTTCTATTTTTACAAATCTCATTATCAGTGCATGATATTATTCTGGGAGTTCCATATTTGCCAAATATTCATCGTGAAAGTTTGCAAAAACCTCTGCCAAAAAGTTGTCATAATCTGGAATCAATTTTTCAATCTTTTCTAAGGCTTCGGCTTCTTTTCCAGCGTCAAAGAGTTTCATCACCTCTTGTCTCTGAGATTCAGAAAGAGCCTCAAAAACACTCGCCATGATTCTATCCATCAAAACAGGCTCTAGTTCTGCCTTGAGCTGATCAAAGTCATCTTCTTCCGGATCAAATCCAGCCTCAAGCAAGAGATCATTGAGGAAATCTTCTTCGTGGGATTCTTCTAGGTGTTGATTATTGTTTGCGTTCATTCTTTTTGGAGATTTAAAGGAGTAAAAAGCTGATTCCTTCGTATGAGGATCATTAAGATTGTATTTTTTCACACTCTTTTATCAATGGATTATTTTGCATCAAGCTAACTAATTTCATTTACCTTTACAATTGTAGAGATATATTGCGGAGGAACTTCAAAATTTTTAGACTCTCACAAATCAATCAATTGTCCTGAGATATCATCTAAATTCGCCCTTCCATTTCTTTTAAACTTTTCATTTGGAAATTTCATAATAACTAGAGCGTCCGAACCTCTATGCCCTCTCCCTCCTTCCATCATATTCAATATTTCTATTATGCGTTCCTTATTTGCAAAAAGAGAGGTTCCATTAAGTCCGGCTATTGTCCTTAGCCCATTTTGCATGATAGAATCTATATTACTAGATAAGGTCTGATGGACAACATAAATATTATTTTGAAAATCCAGATCTTCTACATTAAAATCTTTTTTTTCTAACACTGTTGGAGCTATATGCCCATTAGTATCATTCAGATCATCTAAATTTTGACTTTCTGAAGATGAATCTTTTTTATTTAACTTTCTTTTTAGTTCTTTTACTTTTTCTGAAGCTGCTGAATATGCAGATTTACCTACCTCCTTAGTCTTTTCTCGTCCCTGTTTTGCTTTTTCCTTCCGCTCTGGAGATTTTTCTTTTACTTTTTCTGAAGCTGCATTTCGAACTTCTTTTGTTTTTTCAACCCCATCATGAGTAATTTCCTTAGTCTTTTCTCGTCCCTTTTTAGACTTTTCTTTGATTGTAGGCATCTTTTCTCTAATCTTTAGAGCAGCTTTATTTCGAGATTCTTTAATCTTTCCACCAAATTTTTTAGCTCATGACTTGAATGATTCTCGATATTTACGAGCTTTTGAAGGATTTCTTTGGGCCTCTACAGCTCCTGCAGCTGCTCCAGCGACTGCTGTTCCTGCTGCAACTTTTGCTGCAGTGGAGGTAGAACTATCTGATTTTTCTCTATCTTGATCTCATGCAATATACGATTGCTCTAAATCTGATGTAGACTGAGAAAGCTCTTCAGAATTTTGTTCTTTTGATTGAATAGTAGAATCTAAATCTGAATTTTTATCTTGTTTTTCTTCAGATTTTGGAGTTTTTTTGAAGGTATTAAAGAAAGAAACAATTGGCACAAATCGTGTAGATCAACTACCTGGCTGATTTTGAACTGCTTGTGTAGTAATTTCTAGTCCGAGATTAAAAGATCTCTCACCTAAATTATGCAGTGTACTTCCTGCGATACTTCTTCCTGCATCATAAGCAAGATCTGGAATAAGCGTTTGATTTCCTGAGTCAGCAAGCCCCTTTGCCATCTGCAAGAGACCTTCAGCACATCTATCTCATTGAAGATAATCATTGGTAAAAGCTTTTGATCGATCCATCTCCCATGGTCTATTTGTTAATTCTTTTAGAAAAGCAGCCTTTTGATCTGAAGAAAGTGCAAGATGCTTAATCTGATCTGCAACTGCATTTACCTTCGCTTGATAAGCAGACTCTCAAAGTGCCTGAGAACCTGCACGAACTAATGTCGCATCTGTTCCTGCACCATAATGCGCTACCACATTTGTCTTGTCTCCTAGCGATGAAAACTGGTCTGCAACCGTAGAATGTATCTGATTTCCTTCTGCTAATTGATGAGATCATAGATTAAAATTAGCATTTGAGGATGCATTCGAAGTTGAAGAAACGGTATGGGAAACTGATTCTGTAGAGAATATTCCAGTTCCCATCATATATTGCATTCCAATAGCAGTTCCTGCAGAGAGTGCAGCCGATCCTATACCATACTTACTAGCAAGTCGTCTTCTTTGAGATTTAAAGTGTTTGTTTGCTGAGGAATAATCAGTAAGTAACTGTTCTTTGATATGCTTATATGAGATTTCTTGCTCTCCTTCTTCAGACTTTGAAATCAAGCTTTGCTTATCGTCATCATAAATAATACCAAGTTTCTCTGCTCAGAGTTGAAGTGCTCTATGAAGCTTAAGCATATCTGATTCTACAACTTCCTTACTTGATGAGGCTAAAAAGTTATGCCCTGTCTCATAATATGCATCAAGTCTTGCCTTCCCCTCCATCAAAAGATGAGTAAGGGCCTCTCTATCTCATGGCGTAAGCGGTCTTAATGATGTAGCAAATCCCAAAAGATCCTTAGTAAAATCTTCAGTTTTGATAATATCTTTTTGAGTTGAATTGTTATAGAGATCAAGCTGTCTTTTTGCCTTATAGCGAGTTCGCCAATTTTTAGCTCATTTTTTCTCTAGATCTACCTGCCATTGAGCAATCTTAATCTGCTCAGCATCAAAATCATGAGTCAGGTTTTTTTCATGCGTATTATGCTCTTTGGTATAATGAGTTCGTTTTTTGATAAAATTGGTGAATCCTGAAGTTGCTGCAAAAGTACTCGTCGTCAAGATTGAAGTTCCCACAACACCTAGTCCCAGTGGTCCTCCAGCGAGTCCAAGCAACACTCCTGCTCCCGCATACCCAGGAACTTGTAAATATCGAGGAATCTTATCAAGCTTTTTCCCAAGCTTATGAATTCGACTTTTTTCATTTGCAGAATTATCGATTTGATATGCAGATTTTCCTCCGGAGAGGACTTTAAGTTTGATTTGAAGATTTTCAAGAGCTATCTTTCTCACGGCTTTTTGGTGATGAAAGTATTTTTTGAGCCCCTCAAGATCCTTTTTATCCAGATCAGAGGAAATCGCCTTGAGAAAATCAGGATTTTGTTGATATTTTTTGAGAAAATCCTCAATTTTCGCACTAACCTGATCTACATTTCCCCCTTGATCCAAAGTACTCGCTAACTCATTTACTAATTGATATTGCTCTTTTTCGAGTTTAAGATTTTGCAAGATATCTGTTCCTTTGTACTTCATTTTATTGAGTGCTGATTTGATCTGAGCATTCGTCTCAAGAAGAGAATTGAATTGAGTCTGAAATGTTGCCTCATCAATACTTCCCTCAATAAATCACCTAGACAAAAGGTTTAATTCTGGTATAGATACCAGTTCAGCCTTTTGATCAATAGTTTTTAGACCATTTTGAAGTTCTCTAGAATGTCTTGATGCTGCATTTTCCACTTGATCACCAAAGGCATCTTGAGAAGCATTTTTCATAAAGTCTTTAATAAACTCTTTTCTTTTTCTACCTCTTTGAAGAAAATAGGCACCTTTTTTGAAAAAATTTCGCTTACCAATATCAGCATATTTAGCTTTCAACAATTCTTCTGCAGCAAGACGAGCCTGTTCCTCATGAATATTTTGTGTATCGGACAAAACTGCTGAGAGTTCAAAAACATACTCAGAATCTTCCTTTTCTCACTCTTTAGGTTTTGGAGAAGTCTTTTCTTCTGTTGGGCTAGAATTATTCTCTCACTCTTTAGGTTTGGGAGAGTTCTTATCTTCTGTTGGGCTAGAAATATTTTCTCACTCTTTAGGGTTTTGAGATCTTTCATCTGCTTTCCCCTTTTTTACTAATTGGTATTGAGTATAGGCACCTGTATCATCATGCTGATCCGCGCCTCATTTAACTGGGAGCAATGTTAGTATATTTCACTCTTGATCTACATACTCTATCCCCGGCTCCATTCCTCCTCTCCAAGGAATTTGCTTCCCATCCTTTCTCTTAATATTATTTTGCTCACAATATTTTGCAAAGCCAACCCCATAATCTGCATCATCAAAATCTGCAACCACTACTGGAAATTCTTTTTTCTTATCTCATAACTCTCAATTAAATCCATCCACCACTACGCCATCTTCCTTAATTTTCTCAAATTCTGCATCTTCTACTGGAAATTCTTTTTTCTTATCTCATAACTCTCAATTAGATTCAGCCACCACTACGCCATCTTCCTTAATCTCCTCAAATTCTGCATCCTCAATAGACTCCTCTTCATTTGAAAGATTCCCAGGCTTTAAATCAGCATTTTTTAACTCTTTTGAAACTGTTGGTAAAAAATTTTCATACTCTTTTGAATCCTTATCATTAGAGAGAACCTGTTCAGTATATGCTACGATTTGACCAGTATTTACATCAAGAGCAATATGCTGCCCCTTTAGTGCATCAAAAGACTTAACTTTCCCTTGAAAAAGCATAAATTTATCCAAAACAATATTTGGATCTTTAGCAGTTGCAATAAGGTATTGTACAATAGAAGATTTTAGATGAGCATCATTTCTCTTGATTTGATTAGTTGTTTTTGCAAGACGAGCAAGATATTTCATATCTTTGATAAAATCATTACCTTCTGTTACTATCAACTTTTTACCATCAATTTCTTTAACTCAAAACTTTTTCTGAGCTTGCTCTGGAGATAAACGAGATCTTGATTCTATTTTTTTTCTTTTTTCAGATTTTTTTTGTTTAGAAAGATATTCTGACAAAGGCATTCCAATCTCCTGTTCTAGCTTTTTTTGATAATCTGAGGCAAATCTTCTTTGTCTCCCAATAGCAGCTTTATTTGGAGAAGAAGACATTTTTTCACTTAATGAAAAAGCCATTTCTAGAGTATTTTTAAGCTCAAGAAACTCTTCTAGATGTTGTTGTTTTTCAGTGTCTGAGAGTTTAGAAAATACATCTGTCAAGTTTTCCAAAAGCGTCTGCTTTTCCTCTGCAGTAAGTTTATCAAGCTTTCAGTTTTTAGCTCTATTAAGCTCGCTTTTAAGTTTATCAAGAGACATCTTGTAATAGTAAAATCATAAAACTTAGCTCTATTATATCCCGAATACTAAGAGAAAACAAATATAAAGAAAATCTAAAACTGCTTTCTCTTGACATTTATCCACAATTTAATATAAAAGCAACACAAGTAAAAAAACATCTTTTAATTTTTGTAGTCAAAGATCATGCAAAACTGTATCAACTGCAAAAGCGAAAATACAAAAAAAAATGGCCACGGCAGATATGATTCACAGAGGTTTTTTTGCTGAGATTGTAACTCTAGTTTCACAATTGAGGGCAAAAGAGGAACTTATAGTCCAGAGTTTAAGCAGCAAATCATCGAAGAATACTGCCATCAAGGACATAAAGCAAAAGAAATCATCAAAAAACACAAAATCTCCTCTAGAAGTCTCATCAAATGGAAAAAAGAACATCAAACTCATTGCTGATGCAAAAACAAATAATCAAAGATACTTTATTACCTTAAAAAATTTATTATGAGAATTGCAATTGTCTGAAAGTGAGGAAGTGGAAAAACTACGATCTCTGCACTACTTACATCTTATTTAGCTAAACAAGGAAAGTGTCCATTGCTAATCGACGCGGATCTCAATATCCATCAACCATCCCTATTCCTTCCAAGTGGACACTTCCCAAAAAGTAAGTGGCTCTCAGACCCAAAAAATACAACAGCAATCAAGACCTACCTTAAAGGAAACAATAGTAGAATAACCTCTTTAATGTCCTTTAGGAAAACAACCCCTCCTGCAAGAGGTAGCCAACTATTCCTGGCAAAGGACTGAAATCACATCTTTTATCGCGACTTTTCTGAACAGGGAAATTGAGTAAATCTTATGGTTGTCGGAACCTATACTCCAGAGGGGATTTGAGCATCGTGCTATCACAACAATCTTGCAACATTAGAAAACATCCTAACTCATACGGATGATCGTGAGTCATTCATCATTGTAGATATGGTGGCAGGAACTGATGCATTTGCTGGAAGCCTACATGCACAGTTTGACTTGGTAATCATTGCGGTTGAACCAACAAAAAAAGGAGTCGAAGTCTGGAATCAATACGCCGCGCTCTCTCAACAGGCAGGAGTCTATCATGAACTCGTAGCTATCGGAAATAAATGTCTGGACCAAGACGATATCTCCTTTTTACAAGCAAACATCCCAGCGGACAAACTAATTGGGACGCTCACAGTCTCTGCGTATTTGAGAGAGCTGGAAAGACAAGAAACATTAATTGATTTTGATCGTTTGGAGGATGAGAACAAAGCCCTTTTTGATAAAATTCTCCAGATTGGATTTCAGTTTGCAAAATCTCCACAAGAAAGACTAAACATCTTATATAATTTACACAAAAAATATGTTGCTCAAGATTTTATAGTCCAGAGATTTTGAGATTTGAATGAGCAAATAGATTCAGATTTTACTTTCCCTTCTTAAATCACCTATGCACAATGTTTTTGCTGGAGCGGATAGCTTGAAACAATTTCTCAATCCAGAACAGCATATCACACCTCTAGTCGAACTTCCAGCGTTTCTCAATCCCTTTTTGGTAGACGGTGTGCATATTTTTCTTAAAATGCAGAATTTTCTTCCCTTGGCAAATGTCAAATCTATTTCTGCACGGGGAATGTTGAATCAGGTACAAAATATCTCACAATATAAAGGACTTGTTGAAAATTCTTCTGGGAATACTGCTTTTTCTCTTGCTGTATTAGGTAGATTATTTGGCATAGAGACTATGAAAGCTCGAGTCTCCAATGAAGTGACTGAGGGGAAACTAAAACTCCTTCAACTGTTTGGGGTACAATCCTGCATCAACAAAGAGCAAATCTGTCCAAACCCAAAAGATCCTGAAAGCGGAATACAAAAAGCAAAAGCAGAAGCTAAACTCAATTGATGGCTCAATCCTAGTCAATACGATAACCTTGCAAATCCGGATATCCACTATCGTCTCACAGCTCCTCAAATTCGAGAACAACTTCAGTTCGGAGCATGACATCTTAATCCAAAGATTTTTTGCGCAGGATTATGAACCTCTGGGTCTTTTCTTGGTATCTCAAAATTTCTCAAAGAAAAAAAGTCAGATTTTTTGTCTCTTGGTGTTGTCAGAAAGCCAAATAACCCAATTCCTTGACCAAGGACAGAGCACCTGTTGCAAGAGGTCAGCTTTGATCGAGAACATTATCTAGATGAAATGGAAGCCATTGGAACAAAACAAGCATATGAGATGAGTTTATCTTTAGTCAGAAATGGCCTTTTGGTTTGACCTAGCTCATGAATGGCTCTTTGTTGACTCTTTACTTATTTGGAGAAAATAAAAAAATCAGACAAACTCAAGGAACTCACTCAAGAGCAAGAGATTTCAGCGGTTGTACTCTGTCCAGACGGTCCATTTTTGTATATTGATGAATATTTCAAGTATTGTGAGAAAGACCGATTTCCTCCAATAGAAAACAAAGAACTCCTTACAAACAAAGTAAACAACCGAGATCACGATAATGAAAATGTAGAGATCGATCCTCTCTCCTTTTATGAACTTACCAAAGAACACAATCAACATTTTGCAGAGGAAAACATCTTAATTGACCTCAGAAGTTTTGCTGAATTTGAGCATGTACATATCAAAAATTCAATTAACCTTCCGTTTGAGCAGTGTAATAAAAACTCTTTTATCAACTATAAAGATAAAAGAATATTTCTTGTCTGCAATTATTGAAAAAAATCCAATTTCTGGGCAGATACTTTAGCACAGCTTGGATTTAATGTTTATTCACTCAAATGAGGACTTGTTGCTTGGTCTAATCTTGGACTACCAAGAGAAAAGGCAAAATCCTGTCAAATAAAGTAATTTACAATAGCATATAAATGCAAAATTATATACTAGAGTATAGATTGAATCTCCTTCAAAACTCTTTCTGCATGTCCAGTAGCTTTGACATTTCTTCGTTCTTTAAGGATTTGACCTTTGGAATCAAGTAAAAAGGTAGATCTAATTGTTCCTTCATAAATTTTTCCATAGTTTTTCTTCTCTCCTCGAGCAGCAAACTGACGATGTAAAGTAAGTTCTACATCGGTAATCAGTCCAATAGTTAATCCTTGTTTGCTAATAAAAGAACAATGAGAAGCAGAACTATCACGACTTACTCCAATGATTTGAACTCCTCTTTGCTCAAATTCTGGGAGTAATGAAGAGAAAGTCCTTGCCTCCAAACTACAACCTGGGGTATTATCTTTGGGATAAAAATAGAGGATCGTATAGGGACTCGCGGAAATCAAAGTCTCAAATCAGATTTCTTGAGTTTTTTGGTCAGGAGTTGTATAATGAACAAGCATAATATTACTACAAAAAGAATAAAAGTCTGACTAAGTATTCGTTATATTTTCATAGATTTCAATAATTTTTCCCTGCTGGAGAAATGCTACATCAATCCTCAAATCCTTAGATGTTGGATATTTTGTGATATAGGCTTCTACAGCTCTTTCCAGCGCTTTAAGCTTGGATTTTGTAATATAATTCTCTAAATCCTCGGTATAATCTACGGTTTTGACTTCAATAAATATCAGCTCTGAATCTGACTCGAAAATCAAATCAATTTCTCATCCTGGGATCGTCCAATTGGCATGAAGAAAGCGATAGTCTAAGTTAAGATAATGATCTTTGACAAGATTTTCTGATTGATAGCCCTTTTGCCTGAGTGATGTAGCCATATAGAAAGAAATAGGAGCTAAAGATACGTCATATTATCTAGTTTTCGCTGCGCTATTGCTTCCAGATCTCAGGTCAAAAGCACCTCAGGGACCTTCATTCCATATACCTCTTCTGGTCTGGTATAATTTGGAGCTTCAAGCGTAGCCATTCCATCTTTGATAGCGTAACTTTCATCGATTCGGCTCTGTTTTTCTTTAATTACTCAAGGGATAAGCCTTGTAATTGCTTCGATCATTACACAGCTTGGCAATTCTCCTCCAAGCAAAATAAACTGCCCCAAAGAAAGCTTCTTAAACTGATCTGGATAATGCTCCATACAATACTTCTCAAATCTTGCATCAATCCCTTCATACCTTCCACAGACAAAAATTAACGCATCTTTTTTACTCTGTCCATAAGCAATTTTTTGATTGAAAACTTGTTGAGAAGGTGAGGGGAACAAAATAGAGAAATCTGATTTTTGGAGCTGATTTTGTTCTACAATATGATTAATCGTATCAATAAGAGGCTGCGCCTTGAGAAGCATTCACTTTCCTCCTCCATAAATCTCATCATCGATCTGCTGATGTTTATCGGTACAAAAGTTTCTTGGATTGATGATTTCAAATTCGAGGATTCCCTTTTCCTGTGCCTTTGCTATAAGAGAAGTCTGCAAGAAGCTCTCAAAAATCTCTGGAAATATTGATACCAAAAGAATCTTCATCAGCATGCATAAGGAATAAATATGCATAAGTCTAGCTATTCTCTCTTGATTTTCAACGAAAAAATCGCATAGTTGAGATCAGAATTTTAGTTCTTTTCGTATTTAATATGAGAAAAAACATCTTTCCATCTTTCCTAGCATGATGAAAAAAAAGTCTAGGATTACTCCTTGGATTAGCCCTAATCGGAAGCCTTGCTGGATGTGGAGTCGAAATCGAAAGTCCAGATATCGATAAAATTTGATCTCTCGCTTCCTCTGGGCTAGAGTATGCTGGACAACAAGCAAAAACTGTTGCTGATCAGGCAATCCAACAAGCACAGACTCAAGCAACTCAAGTTGCAGACCAAGCAAAACAAGAAGCTCAAAAACAATATAAAAAACTCAAAGAAGATGCAAAGAACGGAATCAAAGATAATGTAAACAAAAAGATTGATGATACCTTTGAAAAGTTTTAGCTAAGCTAATACATTACTAACTTAGACTTGTTATAACCTTATGTAAGACCGATAAAGAATTCTGCATTGCAAAATCAAGATTGTCCATATGTGCAGACTTAGCATCAGAATCTCCACCATCAGAGACCGCCTTGATCACAATACTACTATCTAATTTTCAAAATTCACGAGCTACACTAGCAAAAGCAAAAGCCTCCATCTCTACAACCTGAGCATTTCGCTGCTTACGAAGAGATTGGACTTTTTGATCATCATCAAGAAACTGATCTCAGGTGAGACACTTTCAAGACAAATAAAGGGTAAAATCAAAATCATGACTATCACATAAAGGATGGAATGGTAGTGTAATCTCTCCCTTAGCATAATCTAAATGCGCCCCCTCAAACGGCAAATACATATCATGCTGAATTATTTTGTCAATCAAAAACACATCGCCAACCTTTGCTTCTCTTCCAACCAAACTCCCTGCAATACCAATATTGATAAGATACTGGGGATGAAAATTTTGTAGTAAAAGTGTAGTTGCAATACTCGCCTGAACTTTCCCAACTCCTGCAAGCGCAAGGACAATTTTGTCGTTTTCGTAAAAAGAAATCGTAGCTAGAGACTGAGTTTTTTGAAGACCATAATGATCTATAATATACTGAGCTTCTTCAGACATCGCAGTCAAGATTCAGATTTTTTTCATTTTTGATATCCTTAAAATAAAAATTAGGCTAAGAGGTGAGAAAATTTTTCTCTTTCTGGAGAAAGTTTAAAAAGATACAAATCCTGATCATCGACCTCGTTTGACCAAGTAATAACTCCACTTTGATGAGTTTTTGGGAGATCAATAACTCTCTGATTCCTGGATCCCCTGAATTTAAGCTTAAGATCCAGTAAATCTTGCTCAAAACGCCCATCAATCAAGACATCAAGCTGAGAAAGAATCGAGTCTAGAAATGGAAGCTTTTGCGGGTCTGTCTTGCACAAAAAATCGTACGTAAAACCTGTATAGCACCAAATAGACTTGTGAGGAAGTGCTTTACGAACTTGCGTGATAAGATCTGCGACTTGAGACTGATTTTCTGGAGCGAGCGGCTCCCCACCAAGCAAGGTCAAACCTGTAATATAGTCAGGCTCCAATTTTTTTATAATTTCGTCAATAGTTGCTTGCGTAAATTTCTGACCAAACTTAAAATTCCAAGCTTCAGCATTAAAGCATCAGGGGCAAGCGTGATGACAGCCACTCACAAAAAGCGAGACCCTAAGCCCAGGTCCATTGGCAGTATCCATTGTTTTTATGGTTCAGTAGTGCATTTTACAACAATAAACAACTGAAAAATCTATAAAGATATTACTCTAGAAAGTCTAAAAATCAAGACTAATATATTCTCTCTTAAAAAAAGTCTAAGAAGTCTGATTTCTTAGACTGATTTTCTATTTTAACTCACATGCAAGACTCTCTTTGAAATCTCCTTCGTCTTCCCCAAATTCCAAAAGTTCTCTCCTAAATATCCACAAGTTCTACGAGTTACATTCATCTTTCTCTGATTGGTATTATGACATTGTGGGCATTCTCGTCCCATATCAGCATTTATGATAATTTCCCCCTCAAATCCACACTCATGGCAGTAGTCAGATTTGGTATTAAATTCTGCATACATGATATTGTCATAGATGAAGCGAACAAGTGTTTCTAAGGCTGGGAGATTTTTCTGCATGTTTGGGATTTCAACATAGGAAATACATCCTCCTGAAGAAATCTTCTGAAACTGCGATTCAAAGGTAAGTTTACTAACAGCATCAATCTTTTCCCTCACATCTACATGATAGGAGTTGGTATAGTAGCCCTTATCGGTCACATCTTTGATCTCACCAAACTTTTTCTTATCAATCTTGGCAAAGCGGTAGCAAAGACTTTCCGCTGGGGTTCCATACAAGGCGAATCCGATTCAGGTTTCTTCTTTTCGTCTAAGAACGGTATCCTTGAGTTTTTGAAGCACTTTTACCGCGAAAGCTTCCCCCTTAGGTTTGGTATGGGAATCTCAAGTAATCAAAACTGAAGCCTCATAAAGTCCGATATATCCCAGCGTAATCGTTGAATACCCACCAGTCAGATATTTATCAATGGTTTCTCCTTTCTTGAGTCTTGCAAGCGCTCCATACTGCCAATGAATAGGGCTAATGTCTGAAGGCGTTCCTTTGAGCCTTTCGTGTCTGCACATGAGTGCCTTAAAACAGAGCTGAAGTCTGTCTTCCAAAAGCTCAAAAAACTTCTTTTCATCATGATTCGCGAGAATTGCAACTTGAGGCACATTGAGGGTCACCACTCCTTGATTGAAACGCCCCTCGTATTTGTAGTTTCCGTTTTCATCTTTCCACGGAGAAAGGAATGCACGGCACCCCATCGGAGCAAAGACATTTCCCTCCTGGATTTCTCTCATCTTCTTAGCTGAAATATAATCAGGATACATTCTCTTGGCAGAACACCTTACAGCGATCTGTGTGAGGTAATCATACTTTCCACCTTTGAGCGCATTACATTCATCCAAAACATACACGAGCTTTGGAAATGCTGGTGTTATATAGATACCTGCTTCGTTTTTGATTCCCTGAATCCTTTGATTTAAAATTTCCTCAATAATCTGCGCTGTTTCCTCCAAGTATTCATCTTTTTCGTCAAGCTCTAGGAAAAGTGTTACAAAAGGCGACTGCCCATTGGTCGTCATAAGAGTATTGATCTGATATTGGATGGTCTGTACTCCAGAGGAAAGTTCATCCTTTACTCTCATCTCTACGAGCTTTTGAATCTGTTCATCTGAAAGTTCGGATCAGAATTGTTCTTTATATTTTCTTTCATATTTCTTCTTGGTATTGAAGAGATATTTCCCAAGATGTTTAATATTCACAGACTGACCTCCATACTGAGAAGAGGCTACAGAAGCGATAATTTGCGTCATCACGGTGCAGGCTACCTGAAAAGACTTTGGAGTCTCTACAAGCTTATTATTCATTACGGTTCCATTTTCAAACATATCCTTGATATCAATCAGACAGCAGTTGAAAATTGGCTGCACGAAATAATCCATATCATGAAAATGCAAAATCCCCTCATCATGCGCATTTCTAATCTCCTCTGGAAGCAAAACTCTACGAGCCAGATCCTTAGAAACCTCTCCAGCAATGAGATCCCTCTGTGTAGAAGCAATTGCAGAATCCTTATTGGAGTTTTCCTGTCCCACCTCCACATTATCATTTCTAATCAGTGTAAGGATGGAATCATCGGTCGTATTTGCCTTTCTAATCAAAGCTCTCTGATAGCGATAGATAATATATTTTTTGGCAAGTTCTGCTTTATTAAGCTTGATCAATTGCATTTCAATAAAATCCTGAATTTCCTCAATTGGAACCGTCCCTTTTTTTGCAGCTTCCAAAGCTCTAATAACCTCTTCAATCACAAGTTCGCTCGCCTGTTCTGCTTCTGGCACTTCTTTATTAGCCTTCTGGATTGCAATGTGAATTTTTTCAGCATTATAAGCTACTTCTGAACCATTTCTCTTGATTACCTTCTGGATTGTCATTTGGATACTAAAATTAAAGGTATAAAAAAAACCTGACTCTCGCCAATGTGCATTTCTCTTTTTACAATATCTTGTGTTTATTTTTTTGTTCAGATACAAGATATAGTATTTCAAAGGAAAATCAAGGGAAAAATCAGACTTTTTTTTTGCCTTTTGATAGCAATAAGATAGCGCACTTTACAAATTGCAAGAGAAAATCAACTTTTATACAATAAATCTTTTAAAATCCTCAAAGCTATCAAAATCCTGGTATACAGAGGCAAATCTTACATACACCACAGGATCAATATCTTTTAGAGATGCTAAAATATCAGATCAGATTTGCTTACTTGAAATCTCTGGGCTCTCTGCCTGCCACTTTATCTCTAAGGAAGAAATCAGCTTATCAATCTCCTCTGGATGAATTGGCCTCTTGGCAAAAGCAAGCATTACCGCTCTTTTGAGCTTTGCACGATCATACATTTCTTTTGTCCCATCTTTTTTTACTACGATCAATTCTACAATGCCGATCCTTTCAAATGTTGTAAATCTATGTGTACAAAACTCACACTCTCTCCTTCTTCTCACTACTTGACCATCTTCTATCATTCTAGAATCCACCACTTTTGAATCCATATTTTGGCATTTTGGGCATTTCATGACTTATTTTTTACAAGGAATAAAAATTTTATGCAAAGATTGACTGATTCTGGAGATTCTTTTCTTCTGAAGAATCTTGCTCGTTGTGATTAGAACGATCAACAAATTCTTGTAAAGTATAGGTATACTCTTGTCCATCATGGAAAATCCTCTGATAATGCAAGAAGTAAAACATAACTAAAGCTGTCATTCTCACATCGTTTTTACAATACTCCTTAAACTGCTCAAGGAGCTCTTGATTTCAGGTTTCTTGGTATTGTTTCCAAAGGACTTCTCCTTCTGCTCCTGAGCTTAGTGTCTTAGTTACTCCAATCAGAGCCTCAGAAAGTTTATTAAGTCAGATTCTCTTCTTGGTCAAATGAAGGAAAAAGACATACAGATCGATACTCTTGCGATTAAGTTCATCTATTTCCGCTTGTCCATAACCAACATTATAAATAGAAACTGGATTATCAAACCAGATCTGATTAAATCCTACGATATATCCATCAAAAGCTAACATACGATCTACATAAGCCTTGAGATCTTCTTGCATAACACACTCATACTCCATACGATCTCACTTTGGATACATTGCATAGCCAAGGAGATATTTAGCAGATTTGAGATCATCTACGACGGTTGTTTCGATATCGTAAACAAGATAAGGCTTTCCCAAGATTGTCGAATATTTTCCTGTTTTGAACTCATCCATCAAAATTTGTTCAATCGTCTTCTGTCAGTTTTTTGCCATTTTTTTTGTATCAAATTTGAGTAGCATCCTTTCAAGTTTGGAAATCTCATCAGATCCTGTACAAAAAACTTCAATCTTATCTCTTTCATCAAAAAAACTTACCCCTTCCTTAGTTTTAGAAAACCAAAATACCACATCAGATCTAAAGTAATAATATACTTCATCTCCCTCTGCCAAAGCCAATTTCAAAAAGGATTTGAGATTTTGATCACGCGGATTTCTAATTTCACGCTTAATTATCTCCTGCAAATGAGGAAGAAAGTCATTTTGAATACTCTGAATCTCATCTAAAGAAAATCTCTTGTACATAAGCCTTCTACTTAATAATAAACCATTTGTACTTGTAAATAAAGTTTTGAGAAAATCAAGTCAAATGCCAAAAATTTGCAAAAAATGCAAAATCCAATACACTTAAGAAGTCAATATTTTCTTAAAAAAAGAAAGAAAAATCTGACCTTTTATCTCATTATAGATACAAAAATGCAAAATGCAAAAATACTCTCAAAAACCATGCTTACTGAGGAAATACTAGAACTCAAACTTGAAACAACAAAAATCGATACCCTCCCTGGACAATGGATGTTTATCAATTATCTCGGACTAGAAAAGCCACTCAAAAGAGCTTACTCAATCGCTAATAGCGAAACTCAAGGAGAAGTCAGTATTTTGACCTTTTTGATCAAGCTTTTGGAAAATGGACAAGGCTCAAATCAGCTCAAATCTTTACAAGTTGGTGATGAGGTAGGACTTGAAGGTCCAAACGGACATTTTACACTAAAGGCAACAGATAATCCTAAGGTTTTTCTCTCAACAGGTTCTGGACTTGCTCCTTGCTATCGCATGGCAAAAGAAGACCAAAGCTGAGCTAAAAAGCGATTTTTCTTTTCTGTTTCCTATGGAAAAGACCTTTTTTACTCCGAACAAATCAAAGCTCTAAACATTCCTGAAACACACATTTCTGTTTCTAGAGAAGAGGTTTCATGATATGAACATGGAAGAATTCAGATTGATAATATTGATTTTCCTGTAGAGACGGAATTTTACATCTGTGGCGTGCCTTTGATGGTCAAGGATTTTATGACTAAGCTGAGAGCCAGAGGATATAACAATATCTATGTAGAAGCGTATTAGAGAATATTTTGAACATAATATAATTAAAAAAAATCTGACCTCAGTCAGACTTTTATCTCTCTTTTTGGATTTGCAATCCACAAGGGAGTTTTTTATAAATAAAGAGATATCGATTTATCCCAAAAAAGAGGCTTGCCATCAGGATAAAAATAACAATTTTATTAAATCTATCTGCTCACTGAAGAATCATCAATACCATCATAATTATTGACCGGATTCGAATAAACCCTCTGGTCTCACCTCTAGAAAATCAAAGCCCCATTAATCTATGGTGAAAGTGAGTGTAGTCCCCATTGAGTGGATTTTTTTTCATTACGAAGATTCTATACAGTCCAACCCAAATCGCATCGAAAAGCGGTAAAGAAAGTGCCACCAAAATTGTACCAACCTTTACTCCTCATAATACCGACAAATAAGCAATAGCGAAGCCAAAAACCATAATCCCAACATCTCTTACCAATCCAAGTGGTTTATACTCTATCACTGCATATACTAAACTAATCACAAAAAGGATAAAGGACATATTTTGAACAAAAAGAAGAACTTCAAGATTTGGGAAAGAATCATAGGACTTGAATACCACCCACTTAATCAGGGCAAAGAGCGTAAAGAATCCAATTGCTGAAACACCACTTCCTTGTGCATATATTCCATCAAATCGATTTATCGCATTGATACAAAACATTGTCCACACCAAAAATGCGATACTAAAGAGCCACTGTGGAATATGATAAACCGTACCAGCAAAAATCAACTCCTGATTTCCCATTCCTCAGATCACTATTGCCAATCCCGCTGCAAGCAAATGCACAATTAACCTTACAAAAGGAGGGATTTTTGGAAATCTTCCAAGATAACTGAGTTCCTCGATAAACTCTACAGTTCCAATCAAAAGGGAAGGGATTAGCATTCCCAAAAATAATGGAGAACTATACCAGCTAGGAAAACAGATTCCAACCACTACCATTATCGCTAAAATCACAAAAACTCACTGCAAGGTTGGTACTGGAGCTCTAGTATTTTTAAGGTCTGATCCTGGTTTATCTAGAATTCCCCACTTTTGAAACCACTTTAGTCCTCAAAACGCAATAATCAAAACAACTGCTACTGATACAAGATGTCGCATCTTATAGAAGAAAAACAAAATAAAAAATCTGATTTTTTTATTTTTTTTGTTACTATATCAATTTTGTCAATAATAGCAAGAGAGAAATAACTGCTTTGCAAGAAAATAAAACAACAGAAAAAAGTGAGCAAATGCCCACTTTCTCTGGTATTCTAAGGGTTATGCTATTTTCTATATACAGCAAGCGCCTTGTTAAATTCATTAGCACCTGGAGGAAGATTTCCTCGAAGAGTTGGATTGTAATCAACAAGCACTGAAGCTCCGTTGATTATTTTCTGTACCTTTTCTCCTCCGTCTGTACCACCTCCATTTCCTTGGAACCAAGTATAGAGTTCTGATCTTCTCGCTTTTACAACATCTGAAAGATCTCCGATAGCAACTCCCTTGATATGAAGATTTCCGTAATTACATCGATCTCCATCAGAAAGTTTCTCGTAAGTGTTCTTTAGATTTGCATCTCCTGAAGATTTAAATCCATCTCCTGCATAGAAGATACCCTTTACGATCTGACCAGCATGACCAGACTTTCTATCTCCTCCATTACAAGAATTAGAAGCATCGAAAGTAATTGTTCCCTGTGTCATAATCATCGCATTGGTATTAAGATCCCCCTTGATTGTAATATTTGCACTTGGATCGGTAGCAATCAAAGTGAAAGGCTTACTAGAATCAGAAATCAGATTTTTAAGATTGATTTCTTTACCAGATACAAGATAAATTGCCTTTCCTGGAACTTTTGAGAGACCATTCTTAAGAGGTTTCGCCAACTTTGCATATTTATTTTTGAAAGTTGTGAAAAGCGATTTAATAGATGCTGGAGTCTTATACTCTTTGGCATCAGTTCTTTCGTTCTTGAAGAATTGATCCATAAAAGTTGTTCCATTTATCAATCTGTAATTATTAAGTTCTGTAGTAGCTTTGTTACCGATTCCATATGGACTTCTCTGAATCATATAGTGATCTGTCACTGCGAAATCTACTTCACAAATCCTGTCATCAAAGATTTTCTTTTCTTCAGTTATTTTTCCTTTTTCATCTTTTGACACAAGACTATAATCGATTTTTTCAAGAGCAACCTTATACTCTCCAAAGGTTTGGATATTTCTTGCGCTCCATCTCTCAACACTACCATTTGACTTATAAAGACTATTGTTTCTAGCCCCAAAATCTGTAATTAATAGTTTTGATGAAAGTGGGAAAAGTACTGGATATTGTCCTTGATTGTCTAAGGTATCAAATACATTTTTCACTCGTCCTTGATTTGCAAGATGAGAACCTCCTAACCAACCATTTCTATTTTGATTGATATAGTCCTTGATACTTGAGTAAGTACCATGAAGTGCGTCCTGCCATCCATCAGGATTAAAACATGGAGCGGTAAAATCATAAACTACATTACTCAAATTACGCCCTGGACCATAAACCTTGAAGGTACATTTCATAGAAGAAATATCAATCTTTGGTGTTGAATCAGCTTTGTCTTTATTTTCTACATAATACTTCTCTAACCATTCTTTTTTCTGTGCTGGAGTAGCATTTCCTGCCATACCATCAAGATTCCAGTAGAATGGCAACACTTCTCACTTCATGATTGAGATTGATCCATTCTGAAGGTTGAAACACTTTGGAGCTACTTGCTCTCCCTTGTTTTTCAAACCACAAGAAGCGGTACATGTATATCCGGCATATTTTTTATCATAGATATTTTCATTCTTGAAAAGTTTTCAATCTGATCCAATAGTACCTCCATTTGGTCCTAGATCACATATTTCATATCCATTCTTATAACCATTTCCACATGATGGAGAGTAACTTCCGCCACCTCATCCACCACCACCTCATCATCCTCAACCTCCTCCGCCTCTTACAGAAGCAGGGTCTGAAGACTTACCTTTTGTTCCATCTCTTTTTGGATATTCAACAGTTGCGATATTAGTTTGTGTACCAAGCTTAGTTGCCTTAAAGATAATAGTCAAACTATCTCCTGGCATAAAGTTACCATTAAGCATCTCTACCTTCCATTCAATATCTGTTGGATAAGTTCCTGAGATCGTAGGAGTAATCTTGTAAGCTGGCTTATTTGGATTTTGTGCTCCAAATGCAATAACACCAGTGAAGGCATTATTTGCAAGTCCTGTTGAACTGAAATCAAACTTAAGGTTTTGTTCAATACGATCTGTTACTATAAATCCAGTAAGAGAATTTGTTGCTCCAGATACAACAAGCTTAAAGAATGCAGTAGTATTATTTGATAGCGTAATACCATCATCATTATATGTTCCGTCAATCTTATCAGAAACATACTTCTTAATAGTCAGCTTTACATCTTCTGTTTTTACTGATGCATCATCATTTCACTTTCCACCTGGATATTCGATAAATGCAATATTTCTCTGATCTCCATTTACCTTTACCTTAAACTGTACTTGATACTTATCTCCTGGTAGGAACTGACCTTCTGTCATTACCACCTTCCAAGTAAGTCTTGTAGTATTGTTTGATAATTTTTCTACAGTTTGAGTAGTTGTATACTTATATCAAGCTGAGTTTGAACTTCCTCTAAGAAACACTCCTGTAAAGGCATTATTGAGAAGATCAGAAGAGTCTACATAACTCAAATTTCCTTCAATAGTATCTGTAATAGTAAAGGTATTCATTGCTGCACTAGCATTTTGAGCTTCTAGAGTAAAGTACCCTGTCTGCCCTTGTGCAAATCCAGTCATCAAAACATCCTCTCTACCAGACTCTGCAATAGACTTATTTACATATTTTTTGATTTGAACAGTAGGTTCATGAGGTCTTGGTCCTGGAGGTGGAGGAGGGATAATATCTACCTTATCACAAAGAGGAGCATCATTTGGCTTCTTTGGATCCTCTACACAAGCCACATTGGTATATGGCTTTCTTTCACCTACGGTCAACTTTCCGTCAAACACAATAGAGAAAGTCTGATTTTTACTTAGTTTCTGAGGAAATTTCACTCTCCAAGTAACTGTTTGCAACCCTTGAGCATTTACCCCTGTAGTTGCTGATTCAATATTTACGAGAGTATTGGAAGCTCCTAATTTATAAGAACCTTCTTGATATACCACTCCCTTTGGCAAAGTATCTACAACTACAAGTTCATCGTAAGCACCTTCTGTAGCAGTTACTTTGATCGTATATTGAGCAATTTCACCAGATGCGACAAGTGGCTTATCTACTAACTTCTGAATAATCACCTTTCTATTTCAAAGATCATAACGCTCTGAGTCATCTTCTACGAGAATATCATTGGTAAAGATACCAACAGTATTGAGTCTAGAATCCAAATTTGTCTTGAGCACTCTACCAGTAAGATACAATACTCCATTTTGACTAGGAAGAAGGTTGAAACCTGACCATTCATCGATAGTTATTCCTTGTGCATTCTTGTACGTCTGATGATATGCAGGATTTACTCCATGAATTTCACTACTCACATACTCAAGATTGAGTGGCATAAAATCCTTGATAGATACTTTATTTACAGTATCATTAGTATTATTGGCAAAAGGCATCTTAAATCCAACCAAATCTCCTTCTTGATAAACCTTTCCAACTTCTTGAAGATCTTTTTTGATCGTTGGCTTTGCAATAGTAATAATATCTCCATCGTGATCATCTTCATCTGTAGTTTCATTACAGTTAGCTACAGAACCAGCCTTTCCATTTCCAGAAGTTCTATGAAGGAAAGATTCTGAGAAACAATCATTTTTTGGATCTTGATCTGGAGTTGAGTCCTTATCAACAGTTCCATAATCTGAGGCATTATCACGACTAATTTCAGCTTTATTTAGAATGGTTGATCCCTTAAAGTTTCCATCAATCACTACTGTCATCTCAATAGATCTAGAAGAATTTGGTCCACTTACAGTGATTTCTCCTGGGATCTGGTAGGTAGCTTTACGAGTTTGAGGATTAAAATTCCATTTTGAATCCTTGAGAATAAGTCCTTCTGGCAAGTAGTCAGTAACTTCAATATTTCTGGCTACAAGCTCTCCCTGATTATGCACGGTAATAACAAAAGTCAATTCATCTCCGAGAGAATAACTATTCTTTCTTGGTGCTTTTACCTGCTTGGTAAGCGCAAGATCATAGATTGGCTTTTTAGGATCACGAACTGGGAATCTTACTCCATCATGATCATCTTCATCTGTTCCATCATTACAGTTTGCTACAGAACCAGCCTTTCCATTTCCAGTAATCAAATGCTTTCCTTCTAGGAAACAATCATTATTCTTATTTTTATCTGGAGTTGAATCCTTATCTGTAGTTCCGTATTCTCCAGAGTTATCTTTTGAGATTTCTGCTAAATTAAGAATATCTGTCCCTGAAAAGTCTGGTTTAATTCTTGTTGTCAAGGTTACTGTTTTGCTCTGTCCTGGATTGATAGGACCTGCAATAGTAGTCTTGATCATTCCATTTTCTTGGAGCCAATTAGCATCTTTCAATTCAAGACCTGCAGGCAAGTAGTCAGTAACTTCAATATTTCTGGCTACAAGCTCTCCCTGATTATAAACCGTAATAGCAAAAGTAATATTTTCTCCTTTTGTATAAGAATCCTTTTGATTTTGGATAGTTTTTGTGAGTGCAAGATCATAGATCTTTTTTACTTCTTCATTGATAGGCTGACAAGATGCATTACATCCGTTATTTCCCCATCCAGCTTTTTTAGGGTCTTTAGGATCACACTTTTCACCCTTATCAGACTGAAGTTTCCCATCACCACACCAATTTGCTCAGTAATAAAAACACTCAGTATGTTTCACCATATCTCCAACTTTTCATCCTCAAAGAGACTTACGATAATTAGTATGTACTCTCAATACCAATGCTGGAGCATCTGATTTGGTACCATCCTTTACAGACACCAAGTGAATTCCATCATTTGCATCAGATTGAATATATTTATCCGTAAAGTTAGGAGCAAAGATATGATACAAATCTCCAGCTTTAGAAGTAAACCAAAAAGCTGAATAAGGACTATTATTTACATATTTGAATAATGGATTTGAAGTCTTCCATTCAGTTGTGGACTGCAATCTATCGATCGTATACGGAGTCTGATTTTCCTTATCAAAGTAAACAAAAGTATCACTACTGTCATTTACAAATTCATCATAAAGTCCCTTTTTTGACCATCACTCATAAACAGCCCCAGCATCAAAACACTGAGAACAGCTATTAGATGAAGGCAACTTATTACAAGAGACCTCAGGATAAGGTGCCGCAAAAGAGGTAAGGTTTCCCAAAACCGAACTTACCAATACCGCTAATGCTAATTTTACTAGTTTCATTTTCTTAATTATCAAATGATAAAATAAGTATTCTATAATCATAATGGATTCTCTTTAGAAATTGGATTATTTCAAGGAATTCCATCTACTTTTCATGGATTATTTGGAGAGATATCTCCTCCAGTAGGGATATGTCCTTCAACATGATCACCTACATTTATTGAGTTATTCACATCTCCCTTTTTTTCTCCATCATCACCTCACTGAGTTTTTGGAGCTTCTCCTCACTGAGTTTTCCCTTTTTGATCTTTTTTCTTTCCTCATCCGAAACTTACCCCAAGACTGAACTGAGACTTATCAATATTTGCCTGTGCGGTAGCCTCTGAAGCATTAAAGGTCATCTTGGTTGGCTGTTGTTCAACTTGTTGAGAATCTTCAATTGTAATTCCATCAATTTGGATACCAATAGATTCATTTGCACACTCAGCCAAAAAGTACTTGACAATTTGCGTATTTAATGTAATGTTTTTCTTTCATAAGTCAATAGATTTTCATGACAATAGTTCTTTTATAGACTTTTCTGAAAGATATCCATCATTTGTCAAAGCATCAGACTTTTCTTCAAATTTTCCAATGCTCTTTGCAATACTCTTTAACTGTTCGGTCTGTTTATCAAGATTCGCTAACAACCATTCTTTTGCCTGAGATTGCAGTGCTTCTTCAAGAGGGAATGTCTTATCAAGTACATTTGTCTGCCCATAGGCTGTCATTGACATTCCTCTCGCTTCTCCAGCCTTTCTTTTGTAAAATGCAGTAAATCCCACAAGATTATTCATTGAAACAGCTTTAGGATGATCAGAAAGTTGATTTGCTAAAGATATATAATCAATATTTAATTTTCCTCCTGAGAAGTCCTCTAAAACAGATTTTCCATGATGATATTTGGTATATTCCTGATTTCTTTGTTTTGCAAGATTTACTACTGCATTTCTAGAAGATTTCTGACTTTCAGAAACAGTTGCAAATACGGACTTTAATCTATCCATAATCTGAGTTGCCAACCTAGGATTTGCAAAGACTTTCTTACCATCTTTTTCTACAATCCCTATAGCCGTCTTGAGTCCGTTGTACTCTTTTCAAGAAAGCATTTTTATCAACTCCTCAGCTGCTGCAACATATTCTGCCTTCATTGCCTTTGCATTTTTTAGGAATCCTTTGAAGCTCTCAAATTGATCCTTCTGTTTATTTAGTTTTATGAGGCTATTAATAGTATTTTTGTCAAATAGTGAATTTACTTCATTATTCAAATCTTCATCGATTATCAAATCAGACTGAACTTCTTTTGTAATTTTTCCTTTTTCTTTGGTGATTGAGACATTTCAATCCTTGTCGATCGCAAGACCTGAATCTTTAGTCAGGATTCAAATTTCTTTTCGTTGATGATCTTGAGTTCCTTGGTGAATCTTTCCATCTGGATCAATCCTTATATCATTTTTTTGAGCTATATGCTTAAATATCTCTCCGTTTGTAGCGACATAAAAACCTAATTTTGTTAAAGACTTTGCAAGTCCCTTAATATTGTGATCAAGCTCATAATCTTTCTCTCCCACAAATTCTTTCAAGTTTTCTGCTCTAAGTGACTGCAGGTTCTGAGATCATTTTTCATATCCAATATCAAGTTCTGAGAAAGAACCATTAGCTCTCGCTGAAGTCAAGAAACGGTAAGATACTCCTGCTGGAATAGTTAAAGTACCATTTTCTGACTTGATATATCCTTTTAAGTTTTCATTGATTTTTACCTTAAATCCAGTTTTCTTCAGAAGAGATTGTGACAAAACAAGATCTCAATTCTGATTTATTTCTAGTTTATCATTTGAATTAAGAACGTTCATTGCTGCAAGCTGGTTTCTGATATTATCAAAGTCTTGCTTTTTAACAGATTCTCTAGATACATCCCCCCTTCCTGCATCAATACTTTGCTGAAGACGAGCTCTTGACTCTGGAGAATCGCTATGTGAGAGGTTCTTATATTTAGTCAATGTTGCACTAAGTGTAGCTACTGGGAAGAATCCTGCTAGGAATTGTACTCCAAGAGATGCTCCTGTAAATCTCCATCCTTTTGGCAAACCATGTACGGCATTATTTCTCCAGCTCTCTGCATATCGTTCTCCGATAAGTTGAGCAGCCTCTTTTGGATCTAAATTTTCTGCTTTAGTTCTTTCAATCACGGAAGTCAGATTTTCTGCCGCTTTTTTGATTTCAGCATCTGATGAGGTATCGAAAAGTGTTTTGAGCGTTGCTGTAATATCTGGATAGTTACCATCTTCTTTTTTTGTTAGAAGTTTCTCGATAATTGGAGAAATCTCCTTTTTGATATGATCGTATTGTTTTTCGATACCACCGATTTTATCCTTATCAATTCCTACAGACACACCCCAAGATGGGATAAGTCCAATCATAGTCACGTTTCCTCCTACAGAGAGAGACTTAAGAGAGGTTGGATCAATATTTCCAAGGACTTTTTTGGCATTAAGATCTTGTTTGACTCCTGCTCTAAAACCATAAATTGGAATAATTCCAAGTGTTGTTCCAGCATTTACTCCTGCTGAGACATTTCCTGTTTTCCACTTAGCAACTTCGGTATTCCATGCAACACTTATTCATGCGAATGGTTGCCCCTCAAGAGATGCTCCTGTTCCTAGAGTAAAAGAAAGTCCTTTCAAAATCTGATTTAGTGGAACATTCACTCCAACTCCGAGACCATTGACATTTGCATTTACTCCTGGTTCTCTCATCTTAGAGAGTAGATAGCTTGAAAGATTTGCCATAAGGGTATCTCTTGCTTGCTGAGAGAGTTCTCTAGTTGCCGGATCGGTATTGATTTTATCTTCGATCTGTTTTAACTCTTCTGGTGTTAGCTTTTGCGCTTCAAGTGTCTTTTTAAGTGCATCTGCTCCATATCTCATAATATCTACAGCATTTTCTGGAGTATCCATAAGTGCTGATTGTACCAGTCTGGCATGTTTAATATCTGATCTAAGCCAAGCAGCAAACGTATCTGCTGTACCTGGTACTGCACCTCCAAAATTTTCTCCTTTTTTGGTATGCAAATGAATTACAATATTTCTAGCAATAGCATCCATAGATAATCCTTCAGTCTGAGCCATACGAATTGCAAGATCAATTTGATCACCTCTTTTTGTTCCTCTTCCATCGAGATGATTTCTTACTCCATCAAAATTCGTATCGGTAAGTAATGCTGAAATTTGATTATCAACACTTTGATCTTTAATACTATCAACTAAAATTCTAAAATTACCTAAATCTGACTTCTGAATTCCATTTTTTTCTTCTTCTTTGAGATGCTTTTTCCACTCCTTTTTGGTATATGCATCAAATCTATCATTAAGATATTCTTCGGTCATTTTAGAAATTTCAGATCCAGAATATCCTTCATAAAGCCAATTTTGCTGCATATCTTGAATCTCATTTCCATGCTCCTGCATGTAATTATTTTTCCATTCGCTTGCCTTTCCATCTTTTGCAAGTTCAAGTCTATATTTCCATTGTTCATCTTCGAGACCTTGCTTTCTTTCCTTTTTGGAAATTGGTTTACTTACATTTTCTTGATAGATTACATCTAAGCTCTTCTCTCCATTGATGATTCCTGATTCAAGAGCATTCATTACACGGTTCCATCTGGCAGTATCTGCATTATCCTTTTTAGACTCTAAGTAAGCCAAATATGCTTGTTGAAGTTTATTAAGCTCTTTTTCTGTCCATTGCTCACCATTTTCTTTTACGAAAAGCTTAGCCCAATCTGGAAGTGAATTCTTTGCATCTGCCTGAGATTTCAAAATAGTAAATACTCTTTTCAAAGAGGTGGTATTCCCCACTAAATCAATCAACTTCTTGAAATCTGATCTGAGTCCTTTTTCAACTTTATTGAATTTTTCTTCTACAAGGAAATCTCCATCAAGGATTTTATTCAGATTTTTCTTTTCTGTTTTTGAAATGGATTCTTGATTGTTAGATGAGTTAAGTTCAACTGTTTCTTTCTTATGATCAGCAGATTTTTCAAGACTAGAATTTTGGGATTTATTCCTAAAATTTTCAACCTTTGCTGCGTTTTGTGCCATAACTTGTCCTCTAAAATTCTCAAGTTCCACCTTAAATGATTGAAGTGCAGTATTTATTTCTCTAATCTTCTCTTCATTCTCTTTAGTTTTAAACTTTTTGAAAATCATTTCCAGATTTTTTCTCTGTTCTGGAGTAAGTTTTTCATAAATCGCCCTTAATCTTTGTGGGTCAATCTCCTTTAGAATTTCTCCCATCTTATCTTTTACGTTTTTTTCTAGAGAAGTTCCCAAAAAATGCTTAAACAAGGCATCTTCATTTTCCAAAACTTTCTTTAAAGCCTTTTCATCTTCAGGAGTTACGGTAGTCTCCTTTCCTTTTAATAGCTCCAAAGCGTCTACCTTGATTTGTTCTGCTGCCATTTTTCTAATTATAAAGTACTAAAAATTTATCTAAATCTTATATTTCTCCTAAAATCTGATCTAATTCCTGCTCAAGCTGATTTGCATTTGATGCTTCATACTTATTAAGCTGAGCCACTCTCTGCATTGCTTGTTGTATCTTGTATTTATTCTGAGAATTAAGTGTCTGATTGACCAAGCTTTGAAAAAGTTCAAAGAGCTGTTCTATCTGCATATCATTCAACACATTATACCTCAACAATACAGCAAACCCTCTTGCAGGCTCCCAAAGATCCTTTACCTTATCCAACAAGGTTAGAACATAATCTTTCTTTGTCATCATAACATCAAAGAGAATAAAACATCTATAAATCAGTTTTAAAGTGCCTAAACAATTTAAAATCTTTATAAACTATTATAATCCAAAGAAATTATTTGTCATTTTTTTTATCTATTTTAAGTTATATTAACCTTGTCTTTTCTTTTTTTTATGATATAATATTTTATTTTTTTAAAAAAGGAAAAAACTGACCGCAAAGTCAGTTTATTTCTTAAACACTAGACAAAACTTTCTAATTATTATTTAGTTCTAGTTCAGCCTTTACTTGAGCAAATACAGCTTCAATAGGTTGATTTGCATCAATAGTCACTAATTTTCCACGAGATCTAAGATGTTCAATTACCGGCATTGTTTCTTGCTCAAAGAGATCCAATCTCTTATTTACCGTCTCCATATTTAAATCATCTTCACGCCCCTGAAGATGCGCTCTAATCTTAATTCTCTCGACAGCAAGATTTCTTGGCAGATCAAAATAAACACAAACATAGTCTCTATCATGCATCGCTTGATTAGCTAAGAAATAGTCCATCTGCTGCATATTTCTAGGGAATCCATCAATCAAAAATGTTTCATTTGGTTCAAGCAAATGTGAACACAGATTAAACAAATCAAATACCAAACTATTTTTTACCATCCCCCCCTTTTTCATAGTTTCTTTTACGTATTGAGAAACCATATTGGTATTAGAGTTAAGAGCTCTAAAGATATTTCCTGGCTCCAAATACTTATAACTAGGGAATTCTTTCAAAAGATTTGCCGCTTGGGTACCCTTTCCAGATCCCTGAATTCCAAAAAGAATAATGTCCTTATTTCTTTGCATCGTTATCATACGAAAAATAGAATAAAAAATCAGATTTTATCTTTTTTTATAAGAGCTCTATTACGAATAACAAAATTCTCCCTAAAAAAAAGCCCGTTGAAAATTCGGGCTTTGTATTTTCGGAAAAATTATCTCTTTGACCAAGTAGGAGCCTTTCTCGCTTTCTTCAAACCTGGCTTCTTTCTTTCCTTAACTCTAGGATCTCTCTTAAGCAAACCATGTGGTTTCAAAGAAAGTCTAAGTTCAGAATTCCAATCAATCAATGCTCTAGCAAAAGCAAGCTTAATAGCATCAGATTGTCCTGCAATTCCACCTCCTACAATCTTAATTTCTGCATCAAACTTTGTTGCTACATCATTTCCAAGTGTAGTGAAAGGTGCAAGTGCATTTTGATAAAGGTAAAGATTACCTCCAAAATAATCAGCAAGAGTATATTCCTTTCCTGTTGCTGTTTTCAATACAAAATTTCCTGCTCCCTTAGCATACAACTTTACAGTTGCAGTAGTTTCCTTTCTTCTTCCTACTGCATAATTATATTCTCTGTTTGCCATTATTTATACAAGTTAAGTGGTTTAAAATTATCGTACTTTGTTGTAGTTCCCTTAATAAGCTTCATTCTCTTGATTCTTGCATCTCTAAGCTTATTTTTTGGAAGCATACCTCTTACTGCATACCATAGAGCTTTTCCAGGATTCTTTTTAAGCAACTCTCCAAGCGTGATGCTCTTCAAATTTCCTTTATACCCACTATATGAGTAGTAAACCTTATCTGTCAACTTTTTTCCTGTAACAGCAATATGTTCTACATTTTCTACGATTACAAAACTTCCTGCATCCCAGAAATCTGAATAGTAAGACCTGTCTTTTCCCATCAACTTCTTAGCAATATCTACTGCCAATCTTCCCAAAGTCTTTCCAGTAGCATCAACACGATACCATCTTCTATTCTTCTCCTGGTCTGTTTGCTTGATCCAGATGGTCTTATTTAAATCCTTTTTAGTAAACTCCATTGTTTGTCAATACGATAACTAAAATATCCTCTTCGAGAGGTAAAATCTCAAATACTCTATAAATTATAACTCAGCTGTTAGTTATGCTAACTTAAGCATAATCTTTTGTGAAGCATCACCAACTCTATATCCGAGTTTGAACTCTGTAGTGAATCCAGACTTTCTGTTTTCTTCTTTATATTTTGGAAGCAATGTTTCAATTACTTTCTTTCCTTCAGCTTCTCCAAACACTACAGATTTTACGAATCTGATAGCCTCTCTTGTTGCATCTTTTTCTTCATATTTTGCTGAAATATTAAGCAATGTAGAAAAAAATTCATCAGTATACATCTTCAATACTTTTGCTCTCTTTGGAGTTGTAGTCAACTTCCCTGCTCTAAGTAGACTTGAAAGTTGCATTCTCATAAATACTGACTTGCTTTTTGCTCCTGTATTTACTTGTAAGAGCTTGTTATACTTGTGTCTCATTTTAACATATAATAAATGATAAATTTTCTATTCCTCTCTAACCAATCAACACTTTTCCAATATTTGATAGGGAAGAGGTAATTTCATCAATTGCTTTTCTTCCAACCCCCTTCATCACAAGGAGTTCTGACTTCTTTTTCTTTTCAAGATCTTCAACATAGAGAATATTATTCTTAATCAATGCATTTCTTGTTCTCTCACTCAATGGAAGAGCATCAATAGGCATTGTTTTTACAGATCCACTTTCCTCTACAACATTTTCTGTCTCTTCAACCAAATCATCATAGTCAACCAAAACAGATTTATCAATATATACTCCATCAAAGACAAAGAGTTTTGCATAATTTGCTAGGACTTCTCCAGCAAACATCATAATCTCTCTTGCTGAGATTGTATCATATTTTACTTTTAACTCTATATTAAGAGCATCTTTTGTATTTCCACTAAAATCTTCAATTACCTCTTCTACATCATATCTTACATAGTCAACGAGAGAAAAGTCATTATCAACAAGAAGAAAACCAACCTCTTCTGATGCTTGCTCTCCACTTCTATCTCTCTGTCTAAGATAATCAAGACTATAATATCCATATCCTTTTTCAATTCTAATCTCCATTTCAATTTCTCTAGAACTCTCTGTAATTTCAAAGAGTTCTTCTTCAGGATTGAGCAACTCAACTCCTGTAGGGAACTTAAGATCTGAAGATGTATATTTTCCAATTCCTTTAATCTTTTGGCTAACCCACTGAATAGACTCAGTATTTTCATCTATTTTAAAGCGAAGCTTCTTAAGATTCAAAAGAATATTTATTACATTTTCTTTTACTCCAGAGATTACATCGTACTCATGAGGCACTCATTTGATTTTTACACCTGTGATTGCACCTCCAAGATTATAAGCCAAAATAATTCTTCTCAAGGCATTTCCCAAAGTATGTCAGAAACCTCTTGGGACATATTTTAGCTCAAACTTTGTAGCTCCATTGTCCAACTGACTAAAAGTAATCTTTGGAACTCCAATAAATTGTTGTATATTCAACATGGCAATGGAAAGATAATATAAAGTTTTTTATTTGGCTTAATTATAATTACTATGCTCTAGCGTAGAATTCGATTACTTTAAGAAGATCTCCCAATGGTTCAACTTCTCCTTTTTGAGGAAGAGCGAGAACTTCTACTGCATATGCGTTTCTATCAACCTTAATCCAAGAAGGGATTTTTGCTGCTGAAGAAGCTGCATTTGCATAAAGTGGAGAATTCTTAAGCTTCTCTTTTACTGTAATCTTATCTCCTGCTTCAACAAAAGTAGAAGGAACATTATGTTTTCTTCCATTAAGAAGGAAGTGCCCATGAACTACCATCTGTCTTGCCTGCATAATTGTATTTGCAAGTCCAGCTCTAAGAATAATTACATCAAGTCTTCTTTCAAGGAATTGAAACAACGCAAAGTCGTGACTAAGTCCTCTATTCTTAGCAAATTTTGCTGCTGTCTTTTTTACGATAGTTGCAAATTGTTTTTCAGAAAGAAGGTAACTTCTCTTTACAACTTGTTTATTTCTCAAAAGTTTTCCATATTCAGAATTTCTCTGCATATTTGCTCCATGTTGTCCAGGGAGGGTTTTTCTTTTCTTAAGATTATACTTTTGAGATCCAAAAAGGTTTACCCCTTCTCTTCTACATAGTCTAAATTTTGCTCCAGTGTATCTCATAATTCACTACGAAAATAGATAAATAAATCTGATCTTTGACAAAGATTATTTTTCAAAAAGAGACTAATTTCTCTTTGGTCTCTCACCCTTACATCCTCCAAACTGAATTCCAGTTTCTTCTTTGATATAAGCGATATCTACTACTCCAACTTCATTGATAGCCTTGAAAACACCTTCTCTAGCCATTCCAATTCCCTTGAAAATAATACCAATCTCTTTAAGTCCATATCCCTGTCCATCTTTCAAGATTTGTTTTGTCAATACTTCTGCAGCATATGGAGTGCTTTTCTTTGACCCCTTGTATCCTACCTTACCAGTACCCCCACCAAGGATTTTATTTCCCTGTTGATCGATAAGAGTAATAAGAGTATTATTTGAAGTAGTATGCACATGCAAAATACCACTTACAATCTTGATATCCTTCTTTTTTGCCTTTGTAACTGCCATTTTAAGTAGAAAACATTAAATAAAACTATTTCTTCAACACAGGTCTTACCTTAGCTCTTCCAAGCAATTTTTTAGCAGTTCTACCATTTTTTCTTGTAAGCTGCCCTCTCACAGGAAGTCCAAGGTTATGTCTCATACCTCTATAACACTTAATTTCCTTCAATCTCTTAATAGCAGAAGCAACCTCTCTCTTAAGATCATTTTCCAAAACATATTTCTTGAGTTCATCAGAAATCATTTTCTGTTCTTCTTCAGAAATTTCCTTTACCTTTTTCATGAAAGGAATATCAAGAGCACCAAGAATCTTCTTTGATCTTTCTCTACCAATTCCATAAATATTAGTTAATGCAATCCAAATAGACTTTTCTTCTGGAAGAACATGTCCCATCAATCTAAACATCTCTCAAAAAAAATACATAAATAAAAACTATCCTTGCCTAGCCTTATGTCTAGGGTTTTTCTTACAAGTCACGTACAATCTTCACTTTCTCTTTACAATCTGACAATACATACATCTCTTTTTAAGAGAATTTACAACTTTCATCGCAATCTAATATACTATGTAAATAAGACTCCTAACTCTGAGGAGTTTGGGTTGCTACATTATATCTATAGACAATTCTTCACTGTTTCATATCATATTGATTCACCTCAACCTTTACATGATCTCCCTCAATAACAGAAATATGAGATTGTTTCATTCTTCCTGCCTTATAACAGTTGATCATCATATCAGTATCTTTAAGCTTTACAATATATTTACCTGCAGGCAAAACCTCAATAATTTCACCATCTCGCTCTAGTACTCCAGATTTAGCCATTAAGCGTTAATCTTTTTAACAGTTAAAACAGTTTGAAGAGGTCTAAATCCCTTAAGTCTAGCATATCTATTCTTTCTCTTAAACTTAAGAACCTGTACCTTTTCACCCTTCTGAGTAACTCCTACTTCAAATTCTACAGTTGCACCTTCAATAGTAGGCTTTCCAACTTTTACGTCCTTACCATCCTGACTAAATGCTACGAGCACCTTGTCTGCTACGAATTTTTCAGATTGAGCAACTCCAAGATTATCAACTACAATTTCAGCACCTTCTGAAACAACATACTGATGTCCTTGTAAATCTACTACTGCATACATTCTTTATACAAAATATCAAAATAAATTTACACAATCTTTCCAAGTTGTGCTAGAGTATTGTATTTTCTCTTTGTCTTTCTATAAGCATCTGAAACAATCGCTCTCATTCTCTTATATCTTCTAGAAGAAGGGAAATCGTAACTTACAAATTTTCTATACCATTTAGTTCCATAATGCACTTGCTTCTTAGCTTTATCCAAGATATGTGAAGACCAAAGCTCCTTTTTATAAAAAGAGATAATTCTTTCATTAGTATTCAAATCTCCTGTTCTTCGAACGGTAAATCCCATTGATATAAACAATAACAATTAAAAAACAATAGCGACTGCCGAGGACCGGAATCGAACCGGCACGGGAGTTAAGTCCCAAAGGATTTTAAGTCCTTCGTGTCTACCAATTCCACCACCCCGGCAGAACAAAGGGAAGAAGTCTGACTTTTTATCTTTCTTCCTCCTTAATATTCTTATTTTACAATTTCATCATAAATTGCATCAAACACAGTTGGGAATGCAACAGCGATATTAGAGAGAACTTTTCTATCCAACTTAACATTCTTTGTATTCATAAGATTTACAAATACAGAATATTTTCCACCTCTTTCTCTAATTACTGCTGAGAGTCTCTCAATCCACAATCTTCTAAAGTCTCTCTTTTTCAATCTTCTACTTACATAAGCATGTTGTCCTTGTTTTACAAGAGCAAGTCTTACCTGCTTGTAAAGATTTTTTCTTCCCAATCTAAACCCCTTAGCTTGGTTAATAAACTTCTTATGTTTTCTTTGTCTTCCAAGACCATTTGTTACTCTTACCATTGTATCAACTATTTATAAGGAAGTAAATTTCTTAGCATTTTTGCAGCAGCTCCTAGAACCTCTTTTCCATAAGCAAATTTCTTATTTGTCTTTCCTTTATTGGTCAAGAGATGATTATTACAAGATTTTGAAGCTACAACCTTCTTTGACTTTGTAATCTTAAACCTTTTTGCAGCCCCAGAATGAGACTTCATCTTATTAGCCATCGAATCCACACTATTTACTAAATAAAATAATACTATATCCATTTGCCTCCTTTTTAGGAGTATCATACTGAGACTTCCCAAAATCAAGTAAAGCATCTTGAATCATTTTTAATTTTTGCACAGCCTTATCTTCATACATTCTCTCACGACCTTTAAGTCTGATAGAAAATTTTACATTATCTCACTCCTGAAGAATCTCTTGTGCTTTTTTTACCTTTAACTGAAGATCATTGTCCCCAATCGCATAACTAACCTTTAACTCCTTCATATCTTTTCCTTTTTGAGACTTTCTCCTTTCTTTTTCCTCTTTACCTTTTTGATACATATACTTTCCATAATCCGTCAATCTTACAGTAGAAAGCATTTTTTCTGCATCATACACAAGCTGAACAAGATCAAGCCCCTTTTCAGAAGCCATCTCTAACGCAACTCTTCTAGGAAAAGTTCCCAAATTATTTTTCTCATCATCAATTATCATAATATTTGGAGCCTTAATCTGATCATTTACATAGATCATCTTTGCCTTAAAATTTGCAGTCATTGTCTTATCTGACCTATTCTGACCTCAAAGCACCTTTTTCTGCCCTCAAAAATTTTGATTATTTCCAGCGGGCTTAAAAGTTTTTTGCTCCATACAAAACTATAATAACAATAAAGAAATCGCTCCCGGAGGGGTTCGAACCCTCGATTTCCACCGTGAGAGGGTGGCGTCCTAAACCACTAGACCACGAGAGCCAAAATACAAGAATTTAGAAAATACAAAGCAATATTAACAATCAGCACCAAAAGAGCTACTCATTTTCAATATCAGTTTATACCCCCAAGAGACACACAACCTATCCCCACCAGGGATCGAACCTGGATCCACAGCTTAGAAGGCTGTTGTTCTATCCATTGAACTATAGGGACACAAAGTATCACCTGGGGAGAGTAGGATTTGAACCTACGTAGCCGTGAGGCGTCAGATTTACAGTCTGATGCAATTGACCGCTCTGCCATCTCCCC
>ERZ1674045.98-NODE-98-length-35465-cov-7.000847_pt1 | contig 35465 bp, 47 predicted proteins | sample MGYA00581131_ERZ1674045 | MGnify/ENA primary metagenome ERZ1674045 (study PRJEB41354, sample SAMEA4873299) | human saliva metagenome | biome: human-associated habitat [ENVO:00009003]; feature: mouth environment [ENVO:08000002]; material: saliva material...
TAGAACAAGAATTTCCTAAATTTTAGATAGCAGTTCGATTCTGCTCGGGGGTACAACTACATTTAAAGACCCTCTGTAAATAAGCGATTTACAGAGGGGCTATCATTTACAGCGGACGCTTTAACGGACGCTTTTTGGGTAAGACAAAAAAGAAGGGCGAGGAAGTTTCCACCTCCCCGCCCTGTTAGACGTTGCGAGATTACGCAAATAATCACGTACATCTGAGAGCATAAGCTCGTTCAAATTCAGCACCCCGAAGGGTGGACAAATGTAGAAGCGTGCACTCATCTACACCACAAAGGTAGGCAAACTTTTGATACCACCAAACGCCACAGACCATTTTCGTGAGGTCACGAAAATGATCCCCGCTAAATAAGTCCACGCAGTAGAGGTAGCCACAGCCTACGAGACACCCACGCACCGAGGGCGAGCGCAATAGCAAGGAGTGGGGCAAAGGCTTTGAGTCGCCACGATTGCCACGCAGTGAGCTTGGCGGGTACTTCCACCACCTCTGTCACTCTGACGCTATCGGTGCGCCCTGTATTGATGGTATCCACCCGCCAGCGGTCACGCCAGCGGTACACCTCCTTAGTCTTGTAGATGGTATCGCCCGCTTGCTTCTCGGTGAGGTAGATACTATCGTGGACATACACGCTGTCCAAGCGTAGGCGGTCTCTCCACTCTGTGCGGGTGCGCTCCACGGGGACAACTCGTACACGGGGCGAGCAGGAGGTGAGGAAGTAGCCCAGCAGTGCCACGGCTATAATCACAAGAAGCGTCTCCCACGCGCTCAGTCTATTTGCTTTCATCGTAAATCTGTGTTAATGCTTTGTCGGGTAGCCACAGCTTGCTACCTTTGTAGGAGAGAGGTGCTGGGGCTGGAGATTGGCTTTCAGATTTCGTACTCACCATAGTCCTATCCAGCCCCTTCCTCTCTATGCGCCCTGCCGATTGGTGGGGCGCTTTCTTTTAGGGCTGAACCTCGCCAGCCTCAGCTTCCGCCTTGGCTTCGTCCTCTGCTATCCACTGCGCCTCAAGTGCGAGTGCCTCCTCCTCGGGTGTGAGTACCCAAAGGTCGGCGGCCTGCTGGTCGGGGCAGGTTTGGTAGTAGCCCATTATTCGGTGGCTATGATTGACGTACATGTAGCCGTCGGGCGCGATTAACTCTATCATATCCATAGCTATCTAAAATTAAGTGTGAAGCCCTTGGCCGCTGCCTTTTGGCTGTACTCCCTCGCCTCTGCCGTGTGAGCTGTCTGCCAAGCTCGGGGGAGCGTGATACTCTTCCCCGTGACCTGCTGGAGGTTCTCCACGAGGTACTTCACGCTCTCCGTGGAGAGGTTGGTGCTTTGCTGTAGGCTGAGGTCTACCTTGAGCCCCTTGATGCGCACCTCTTCGAGGCTGTCGCACCCAAAGAAGATGTTACCAGTGTTAGCCAGCTTCGTGAAGTCCAGCGTGCCATTGATGCGTCGCAGGCGTGAACAGCCGTTGAAAGCGTTATCCACCTTGGTCAGTGCGTCGCCCGTTCCGATAGTGACCTCCGTCAGTGACGAACAGCCGTAGGCTATTTGAGCTATATCGACCACGTTGGGGCTCTCACCTATCGTCATCGTCTTGAGAGATGCGCAGGTCGTGGTGAGAGTTGCCAGCGTCGTGCATCGTGGCATCGCACCTATCGAGAGCGCCTCCAGCGAGGTGCACCCGTAGAAAGCGCCATTTGCGGCAGTAACGGCAGGCAAGTCTGGGAGCGTTGCCGTGGTCAGCGACACGCACCCGCTACACATATTTGTTATAGCCGATATTTGCCCAGCGTTGCGTATCTCGGGGAGAGCCTTCAACGAGACAGAGTTGACAAACATGTTTGAGAAGTCACCTGGGCTGAATTCTGAGTAAACCTCCAGCGTGGGGAGGTATTCGCCCTTAAATTGGCCGAATTGCGTCCTCGCATAGACTGGGAAGACATACACCTTAATCTCTTGGATCTTGCCTGCGAGGTCGGTAAGCCCGTCGGTGTCGGCCACCGATACGCCCTTGGATCGCATTGCGCTTATGATGTCCCTGCGGTGGCCGTCTGCATCAAGCAGTTGCGCCCCTGCGGTCGTGTTCTCCGAGGCGCTCTCATCAGTCCCGTTGTTGAGCTTGTAGAGTAGCTCTATCTCTGTTTTATTCATACCTTCTTCGTTACTTCCGTTGTTGCTTCTTGGTCTTGACCACTCCTCCCTTGTGAGCTTGGGATTGTCCGTTGTTGTCTCGAGGTAGTCGTCGTAGGCGTCCTTTCCCTTCTCGCCCTTGAGGCTTGCGAGGTAGTCTGTGAGCGTCCCCGTGAAGCTCTGCGCCTCCTTGGCGAGCTCATACGCACTCTTGCCCGCTTCGCCCTTGAGGCTCTCCAGCCACGCCTCACGAGAGCCACCATAGCCTCCCGCCTTGGCTACCTCGTAGGCATCCTTGCCGTCTGCGCCCTTGAGTGAGGCGAGCCACGCCTGCTCATCGCCCACGTAGCCATTGCGCACAGCCACCTTGTAGGCGCTCTCTCCGTCCGCACCCTTGAGAGATGCAAGCCACTCCTCACGGCTACCCGTGTAGCCCGCCTTCTTCGCCACCTCGTAAGCGTCCGCCCCATCCTTACCGACAAGGCTCTTTAGCCACTCTTGGAGCGTGCCTTGGTAGCCATCCTGCACGGCCAGCTCGTAGGCTGACTTTCCGTTACTGCCACCGCCTGCTCCGCCATTGGGCGTTAGCAACTTTGCCCAATCCTCCTCAGAGCCTTGGTAGCCGTGCTTGACCGCTATCTCATAGGCACTCTTGCCGTCCTTGCCCCTCAAGCCTTCCAGCACGTTAGCAGTGACCTTGACGGGCGTCTCGTTGCTTCCGTACTTCGTGACCTTGCAGAGGTCTACTACTATCTCGTAGTCGTGGTATCCGTCAGCATAGGCAGGGTCGGGGATGCGCCCCGTGGCGGTCAGCGTGTACACGCCAAGCCCCAGCTGTCGTGTCACCTCAGCCGTGACCTCCACCACCAGCTTCTTGTCCTCAATGGTGTGCGGGACGGGAACGCATCCAGCTACGCTCTCGCTCGCCACCTTTACGCTCAATTCCTCCAGCTCCGAGGGGTCTAAGACCTCGCCCGAGGGCTGTTTGACCAGCTCCACGGGTATCCTCTTGTCCGTGCCTCGTTGCACCAGCTGGAGCGTCTTGCCGTCGCTCTTACTTCCAAATGGTCGCATATAGTTATGTTTTGGTCGGGGTGGTTAGAAGCAGGACGGGAGGCCACCCCTCTACCGCCCGCCCTGCTGTTAGTTACTTTAGTCGGGTGAAGTTCTTGCCGTCGTTCGTCGTCATCGCTTCCTGCTTCGGCATTTCGCCGAGCGGTGGGATTGCGACGTGTACCCAAACGCTCTGCCCCTTGCGCTCGTAGATGACCTGCTGGTAGCCTCCCCGCTTTCGGATGAGGTCGAACAGCTCTCTCAGTCGCTCGGGACTTTTTGCTGGCACGATGTCAGCGGCCTGACCTGCGAGGTGCTGGCTCTTCTTCGATCCTCCGACCGCATTATTGACCTCCCAGCCTCTAAAGCCCGATGTCACCTTGATAGGCTCGCCGAACTCCTCACGGATGCCGTCGAGGTAGTCCATCAGGCGCAGGAGGTCTCGCTTCTGCGTGGCGTTAGGCGTGTTGTCCTTTCCGAGGCGCACGGCCGTCTGGCTTCGCGTCAGCTCCTCGAGTGTGAAATACTTGCTCATAGTCGTTTCGGTATTATTCTTCTCCTTCTTCTCTCTTTACTCGCTCGACAAAGATCTCTCGGATCTCTTCGACGTCCTTGTTGCGTATTGCATTAGCCCCCTTCACGAAGCGTCGCATACTCTTCTCCATACTCTGCGTGACGTTCTTAGGACTATTCTCCCAAATACTCGTAAACTCCGTATGTACGATAAGCAGCGTCACCAACATTGATATGTATGGGAGCTCGTGCAGGTGAGCGTATGACCACGCATCAGACATAAGCAGAATCCCATCGACAATACCTGCAAGAGCCACACAGAAGTAGTACAGCACAAGTCTGATGACGAATGAAGCGTAGCCTTTGCTTGACGCTCCGTTTCCGAACTTCTTTGCGAGCTTCTTTGGGTCTCCCTCCAGCTTACCCTCGCTTACGATGATGCGAGCCTGCTTTTCGTCAAAGCGTTTGTCTCGCATAAGCGCAGAAGCGAGGTCAAGGAAGCGGGCGATAGTCACACTCGCATAGCAGAAGATACCGATTACCGCTGCGTGCGTTATCTCCGTCTTGGAGAAGGCGTCAGGGTCGAAGAAGTCGATAATACTCATAGTCTTTGGTTTTGGTTGGTTATCGTGTTTTATGTCGAGCAGCTACACTACTTAGCTGCAGAATATCCTTTGCACGGATCTTACCCTCTACCTCCACTCGGATAGATGCTGCGGAGGTCAAGTGGTTGGCAAGTCTCCCCTGCTGTGCCTTGTTAAGTATCAGCTCGCCAGGATTGACTCGAGCGAGGACTCGGTCTCCCGAGCCATCACCGCCTGGCACGATACCGCCATTGGCGAACTTCGGTATCTTCTTTGCCGAAGACGAAATGAGGGCTATTAGACCACCCACGGCTACCGCAGCGAGAGCCACACCAACAAACGGGATGCCCGCGTGAGCCTTAGCAGCCTTAGCAGCCGCCCCAACAGTGTCAGCAGAGGTCTCGGCCTGCGTAGCCGCTATACGTGCCGTCGTAAGCCCTAACTCCGTGGCGGTAGACGTTGCCTCTGTGGTTGTCACAAGCGTTCTGCCTGCAACCTGCTGTGCCGTGAGAGCCTGCTCGGCAGCAACCGCAACCTGTCGGGCCTGCGTAAGCCCTTCTATCATCTTCACAAGAGAGAGGATAGTGTCGATACCCTGCGTCGCAGAGTCGAACACCGCAAAGAATCGTTCCCAAGCAGAGGCCTGCGCATCTGGGTCGAACGCCTTTTGCAACTCACTGAATGCACTCTTGAGGTGGCGAGCGCTCTGTGCAACGGACTTCAAGCCTGCAAACGACTGGTCTTTGACCGCCTCTCGGTACTTCTTGAGGTCGGACTGGATAGTCGCCACCTTGATAGCTTGGTCGAGGGTCTTGGTCTCTTTCTGCGCCTGCTTGAGAGCCTCCGCAACATCCAGCCCAGCCTTTTCAGCCTCCTGCAACTGGCGAACGTAGTCCTCCATAAGCTGCTTCTCCTCTCCAAGCTTCGTAGCTTCGTCCTTTTTGTAGTCGTAGCTCGTATCTCGTACACCCTTGACTGGAGTGGCAGCCTTAGCGATAGAGGAAAGGTCGCTTGAGAGCTTTTCGCCCAGCTCCTTTTTGAGGTTCTCCTGCCCCTCGGTGGTCGTGGCAGTCTGATTGGCTCGCTCACGTGTAGATGATATGAGCTTAACGAGAGCTTCTGCGTACTCATTCTCCTTGAGCCTACCCTCCTCACGTGCTTTCTCCAGCTTCTTCGCCTCGTCAGCGTAGTTGCGTTGCAGGTTTGCAATATCGGAGACAGCGTCTATCTCGCTCATCTTAGCCTTGACATACTTGTCGTTTAGATCAAGCTCACCATGCGCCTTTATGGTTGCGTTCAGCTCGGCCTTCGCACGCTCTGCCTTAGCTCTGCGCAGATCATCCTCCGTAGCAAGACCATATTTTACCTGCGCTGTGATCAGTTTGAGTTCCGCTGCACTTCTCGCCTTCTCCTCAGTTACCTCCCTTTCTACAAGCAGATGCGTCTTTAGGCTGTTATACTGCTGGTCGTTGAGAGCCTTCTCCCCAAGGAGTGATGCGAGCTTCTCCCGATACTGAGTGGCAACCTTATCAAGCGCAAGGCGATACTCCTCTTCGGAGATAATGCCTGCTGCACGCTGGTTGTGCAGTTCGTTGAGTTCCTTGGCGGCCGCCTCTCTTGTGCGCTGCAGTTCGCTCTTCTTCTTGCTCTTCTTTGAGTCGTCGTCGGAGGAGCTTGACACGCCGCCGCCAGCAAAGCTCCCGCCAATAGACTTTACCTCGCCCTGGGCTTCGCCATCAATCTTGATGCGCTCTACATGAAGCTCGTTCAGCTTAACCTTAGAGTCCGAGCCGACAAGCATATTAAGCCCAATCTCACGAAGGTCACCCTTTGAGGTGAAGGAAGCAAGATCATACAAGTTCTTTGTCAGCCATTCACCAGTTTTCTCCTTGGCTATTGTATTCAAATAGCTGCTGAAATGGTTGAAAGACTTTAGATGATCTCTACCAACTCGGTCATACGTTCTTTTTGAGTATAAAGTCTTCTCTGATGGTGTTAGAGAAGCATACTTTGATAGAACATCGCCAAAAAACTCCAGCCTATCAGCTGAGATAGGTTTCCCTCCATTTTTGAGGTATTCAGAATATGCTGTCTGTAGGGGTTTCCTCGACTCTTTGAGGGTTTCGCTATAGAAGTCAATCTGCCTATCGATCTCCTTTAGCTTGAGTATCTTGCTTACGACATCCCTGATTCGGTCGTACTTCCCTGCAATTCGGTCAAGAGAGCCCTCCTGCAAGCCCAGAGACTTCTCCAACTGGTGCTGTACCGTCTTCTGCGCCTCGAGCTTCCCGTCTAAGCTCTTGTAGAGATCAAATAGGCGTAAAATCTGCACCTCCTCATCGCTTCGAGTAGACTTGATTTCCCTCTGCTTGGCGAGGTACTCATTCTGCAGTCCGTTAATCTCCTTCTGCTTACGATACCAGTCTGCAAGGGCGGTCACGATAGCCGTGATACCTGCGATGATAGCCATTGGCGCAATCGTGGCCATAAGACCACGGATAGTCGCCAGCGTGGAAGCCCAAGCGAGTTTTACTGTGGTCGTGGCTCTTGCCCATAGTGACACCGTGGTGGATGCCGCATTGGTTTGTTCTGCGATAATCTCGCTTGCAGGACGGAACGAGAGGTTACCTGCATTGCTGATAGCTCGCTGAGTGTTCAGCACGCCAGCCACCGATGCAGACGACGAGGGGAGGTTGGTAGCTCTCCCTCCGATATTGTAGTGAGCCTTATCTGCAGAGGCCTGCAGATCGGCAAGGCGCTTGATGCGCGCTTCCTCATTCTTCGCGCGGGCTTCTGCGAGGAGTTCACGTCTGTTGTGGTTTGCCTTATTCAGTGCGTCACCAGTGGCGGCGAGCGCACGTGCATTCTGCTCCAGCTTACCCGCTAAGCGCGCTTCTTCTCGCTCTCGCTTCGTGATATTCGCAAGTTGCAGACGTGACTGATCAGCAATGGCTCTATCGTACTCTCGCTGGCTCTTAGAGACTATCGCAGCCTGCTCTCTCTGCAGGTCACGGATAGCCTTCTGCTCCTCGGAGGTATATCGATCGGCCTTATTCAGAGCGGAAGTAGCTGCCTTTACATCCTTTGGTGCTGTGGCAGACTCCAGCGCACGCTTGGCAGCAGCCACTCGCTCATCCTTGGCTCGCTCTATCTGCTCCTGCTTTGCAATAATCTTGGCGGCCGCCTCGTCGTTAGCACGCTGGAGTGCGAGCTTGGCATTAGCAACTCTCTGGGCCGCCTCCTCTTCGCTTCTCTGCATACCACGGAGTAGAGCCTGATGCTCGTTCAGCAGGGTGCGCTTCTCCGTCTGTGCGTTGGAGAAGTTATCTACCGCCTTCTGGAAGCGCACATCGCCTGTGTACTTGGCTACCTCAAGGCGCTTCTTCTCCTTCTCTGTAATCGTGCCTGCCGCCTGCACAGCCGCCTCTGCACGCTGGAGCTGTTGCTGGGCTTCGGCGAGGGCCTTCTGTGCTTCCAGCTTAGCTCGCTTTGCAGACTCCTTGGCAGCCGCCTCGTCAGCTATGGCCTGCGCCTGCGATGCCTTGATAGCTGCGCCCGCTTGATTCCACGTTGTTGAGAACTTACTCCACAGACGAGCACCAAGCAAACCACCCGCCCAAATATATAAGTTCGAGAGGTGCGTGCGCAGGTAGTCCAGTAGGTCCTTTACCTTCTCGATAAGAGCCTTGAAGTTGTCGTACACGTGCAGAGAGTCCGCAAGGCTGGTAAAGGAGTTTTTGAGACGGCCAAGAGAACTCTCGAGGTTGTCGGTGCTGGTGTCCCCAGAGAGCTTCGCCAGCTCATCGGAGAACTTACCCATAATCTCAGCACTTCGGAGCTTACCCTCCTTGAGGAGCTTATCCAGCTGTGACATCGACACGCCCGCAGCGTTCGCCATGGCCTGCATAGCCACAGGCATACGCTCGCCAAGCTGGCGACGGAGCTCTTCACTGGAGATCTTCCCCTTACTCATCATCTGAGTAATGGCCATCATCGTAAGAGCCGCCTCTCCGCCAGAGATACCGAACGAAGCCATAGCCTTACTGATATTGGAGAAGATGCGTTCCTGCTCAGCCATAGCGATGCCAGCTGGTGTTGCAGCCGCCTTGAACTTAGCGAACGCCTCGGTAGTGCCAATGAGGTCTGTACCGTACTTATCCGTAAGTTCTGATAGGAACTTCAAGCTACGCGCATACTCGCGGGTGTCCGTGCTGATATTGCGCAGTACTACGCGCGCACGGCCTGCCTCTCGAGCAGTATTGACAAGAGAGGAGATAAAGCTACTGATAGAGGTGACGCCTGCGCCCAACGCACCAGCCATTGCAAGGGCTTGGAACTGGATGCCACGGAGCGAAGCCTTGGCGCTCTCGGCTTGCTGCTTGAACTTGTCGGCAAGCAGCTCTAATCGGACGGAAAATGAAAGATTATTAGCCATAGGCTGGTAGGCTGAATGTGTGTATTACTTATCTGCGACTACGATTTTCGCATCCTTGAGCTGGTCAAAGATGGCTTGACCTACGTCCTCGCTCTCTACTTCCCACGGGAATGGCAGGAGCTTCTCTGGGGAGCATACGGAGTCTTGTGCGAGGTGCGGAAGCATAGACATCCAAGTGAACAGACGATTGTACTCGAGCTTCTCCTGCTTACGCTTCTGTATGGCGTTCAGAATAGCGGGTATCTCCCACAACTCCATTCTGTCCATAACGTACCCAGCATCGACACCTCCATCTATGATTAGCATATTGGCGATAGTCGTGAAGTCGGGTCCGTCATCTTCGCCACCACTGGGCTCACCCGAGTCTTCGCCATCCGAGATTGACGCTGTAATAGGTGTAAGCTCCTCAAGAGTGCGCTCCAGTCGCCCATACAGATGCGACGATACCTCTACGCTATCCAAGACAGACACCCACGCATCGAAAGGCATCTTACTACCGCCATCTTCGCACCTCTGCAAGCAGTAGATGAGAAGCGGTATCTGCTCCCCATCTTGGATATTCAGTGTAGAGAAACTCCGCGCGGAGAGCTTCTCGAAAAGAAGTACCGCGCGGAGTGTCAGTGGGAATGGCACGCTGTCCATTAGAGGGTAATCCCTGCGGCGGTAATCGCTTCGGTACTGCCGATTTCCTTATCCGCCTTATCCTTGAGAGGACCAGAGCCGTTCAGCGTGCAGGTGAAGGTCTCGTACTCACCGCCCGTGCTGTTCTTGCTAAGGTCGGAGATAGTGACCATCCCCTTGCGGAGAGCCGCACCCTTGGTCACAGTGCGAAGTCCTGCCGCATCCTCTGCGATAGTCACCTCGCAAATCTCGAATGGGACAGCCTTGCCCGATGCGGCAAGGTTTTCGAGAGCGTTGTAGGACAGATGCCCTGCGGTGTTCGAAACATACGCTTCGATAGAGGCGGACCAGTCGTTTCGCCCACCGAGCTTATCAGGACTCTTGCCCGACATCTTGCTGGAGATTTCGATAGTCTGTGGGGTGAACTTGAAGTCATCCTTCTTTACGTAGGGGATGAACAGCCCACCGAGGAACATACTATACGACTCGCCTCTAACGAGGTCCCTGTTCTTATCGTATTTGGGGTTTGGAGGTGTTTGAGTTGCCATAAGAACTGCTATTTAGTTATTGGTTTTGGTTATGATATTTCGAACGTAAGTGACTGGAAGAACTTACCATCAGAGTGGCCTTCTTCGGACTCGTCGAGCGTGGCACGTGTTTCGCACCATCCCATCGTCTTACCGACCTCATCATTGCGCCCTCCATCGAGGACAGCATCCACCAGCTTCACCAGCTCAATAGATCTGTCGTAACCATCGGAGAAGCATAGCACGGTTACATAAGCCTCGCTGTGCGTGTCGCCTGACTTGTCGCGGTCACGACCGTAGGCGCTGCGATATACGATTATGTAGTCGCCAGTGGTTTCTTCGGGAGCTATCACGGGGAAGATTTTGTCCCCTACCAGCTCACGCAACTCCTCACACGCAAGGAGCTTGCTACGCACCCACTGGGCGGTGTGCCATTTTCTGTTGTTGTCGAGATAGATGCTCATACGTTGGTTAAGACTTTCGTGACACCTGCAAGGAGTATTCGCTGTGCGCGTGGCGTGCTTCTCTGCTTAGCGTGCGTCCAAAAGAGGGTGGGCTGCACCCTGCCTCTGAACTTCCCGCTCCGTGTGTATCTGTCAGCCGTACCCTTGTCAATGAGGTGGGCGTGGTTCGCCGCTTGCGATTCCTGCCCCATAGCCGTAACTCCATTGACATAGAGGAAACCTACAGAAACTGATACTCGTCCGCCTCTTCCTCTGCGTGGCATACGCCTGCGAAGCCCTCGTATGAGGTTACCTCTTGGTACATGCCCATTCCTATTCGGCTGCTTGTACAGAGGTGGCAGGGTCGTGCGGACATCCTGCTGGTACACCTCCGCAGCGCGGAAGAATGGCTCACGAAGACTCTCTGGGCTTGGAGCTTCCTTTAGTCTGCCAATAAAGGCTTCTACCTCGGGAAATCCGTTAAGAGAAACTACATCAGGCATACTCTATTCGTCTACATAGCGAGCTGTGACCTGCACCGTTCTGTCAAGCATAGGCTGGAGAAGTACAATGCGGTAGAGTGCGCCATCGAAGCGAAGCCACCCAGAGGTAGATAAGCGCTTATCAGCTCGAACGACGAACACCACAGCCGAGGTATCGACAACCTCACGAGCCTGCAAGCCGTCTTTATCGTAGGTCGGGCGAAGCGTTCGGAGGTAGGCACGAGAGCGGAAACTCTCTACCAGCTCCTCCTTCACCGCACCCGACACACTCTGCGTCTTTACAGCCTTGAGGAACACCAGTCGGTGTGTGAATGCTCCTGCGTTCATCGCTCTAATCGGTATCTACCTATGAGTGAGCCAAGCGAAAATGCAAGCTCCGTCACGCGTCCCACACGATACCCCTCTCGATCAGCGTAGAAGCGTGCGACTATCATTCGGAGAGCATGCCGAAGTGCGGGAGGCAAGTCGCCTGAGGCCTGCTCCACCTCGACCAGCGGTCTGCAGAGAAGCCCAGATAAATAGTCTTCGGCCGTATCGATCAGCTCATTAATGAAGTCGTCATCCTCTTCGTGGTCTACGTTCAGATGCTTCTTTGCTTCCTCGAGAGAGATATATGTGGGCATAGCTATTACTTACGCTTCAAGCAGGCGAATGCTTCTGCACGGAGGACCGTGAGAGAGTAGTCACCATTGAGAGTGAAGTCGATGCGGTCAGTGATGCCGTTGTACTGGGCATAGAGGCGATCGCCATTGCCGTGGTGGGCAAGGACAGCATAGGACAGCACACCGAAGAGAATAGCGTCCTCGGGCATGAACGTAGTAGACACTACGGGGTAGCCGTTCATGTGGCCATTCTCAAGGATCATCTGGGGATTGCCCTTTTCTACTGGCGTAGACTTGAGCAGGCAGTAGGTCTTGGGATGCACGAAGTAAGCGGCACTGCCGTCTACCTTGACATTCTTGCCGAGAACCTCAGCCTCGAGAGCAACGACCTCCTTGATGGTTGGAGCTACCGTGTTACTCCACGTGCCAGCGATAGGAGCAGCGTATGGAGCAGCGAGGATAGTCCCGATACCATTGTTAGGACCAGCAGGCGCAGTCTTAGCGAACAGAGCCGTGTTGATAGCCGTACCGACAGCCTGCCCAAGTCGCTCGAGCGTGATAGCTCGGAGGTTGAGGTTGGTTGCCGTGATGGCCTGCGAAGTTACGGGCACATACACACCGACACGCTCGGGCTTAGCGGCAATCTTGTCGAGGTTGAGGTTCTGGTCGGTAAGAGCGACATTTTCCCCTGCGATGGTTGCCGTAACGCCTGCAAGCACTGGCCATACTGGCTGACCAACTACACCCGACTGCATTTTGAGACCCACCTTGGTGTGGATAAGCTCTGCCTCGAGTGGCTGTACGACATCTTGGATAACCGTAGGCTGTGCATTCGCCACGTTCGTGGTCATCGTGGCGGCACGCTCCTCGATAGTTACAGCCTGATGCGAGTTCACCGCACGTGTAGCTGCCTCGAGGAAGCGCTTAGCGGCTTCCACCTGCTCGCCAGCGGTGTCGGGCTCGAGGGCCTTGGCAGCAGCAGCATTGATGCTTCGCTCCTGCAGGTCTTCGCTAACTCGGACAAGCTCGCGCTCTTCATCTTCGGTCAGCGCACCTGCGTGACGCTTACCCTGCAGCTCCTTGAATCGCACGTGCAATTCGTGCAGCTGTTCTTGTTCCTTTGTCATAGTTAATTGGTTAAATGGTTAAAGGTTGGACTTAGTTATGTCAGCCCAGCGAAGAGCGCGCTCTGCCAATGGCGTACGAGCAACTGGCTCGGGAGCTTCCTCGGGGGTCGTTTCTTCTTGTACTGGTGCGGTAGCTGGCTCTTCGGTGGGCTCGGGTAGTCCTCGCTCCTCGTTGAGAGCTCTCATGGAGCGCTCCGCTGATGCTGTTGTTGCGGGGTATGCAGGCGTGCTCACCACAGACACATCCCCCAGGTAGGAGATATGATCGATATGGCGAAGCCACGTACCGTCGCTGAGTTCCTCCCATCGGGTATCACCCTTTACTACACCGAAGAGGAAGGATGAACCTCTCAGATCACCTCTGCGGAGAAGCTCCAGCGTGTCGTTACCTAACTGCGTATTTGGAGCTTCAAATCGATACTCCAGACCACGATCTGTGATGGTGAGTTGCAGACTTCCGACTCCCTTGGTGCTTCGTGCGAGCAGGTTTGACCTGTTATGCTCATAAAGAGCAAGAACATCTGAGGAACTCAGCAGCTCTTCCGTCACAGCACCCTTATGGATGATCTCACGGAAAGCTCTCTCATCCCAAAAGTCGTATAAGACCTCACTCTCTTCCTCGTACACGATGGCAAGGCCCTCGATAGCTCTACCTTCATCACTTTGGAGTGACGGGACAGCGAGAGGACTTGAGCTGCTTCTGATCTCGTGTATTTTATTTTCAGTCATATCCGTATAGGCTTTATATAACGTAGTTATAAGGCGTATTTTGACACCACTTTTAGCTATTCCTCTACGCTTTTGGTTTGCTCCCCATCTGGGTGTAACTCCTCAATACTCGGGCGAGAGGAGACAAGAGCTACGTTGCACGTGATAAATAGCTGGTCACCACCCTCAATAGGCTCTCTGTTCTCAAAGATGCGCCCTTCATTTGGGGTCATTACGCCAGCTTCCACGCTACTCTTCACGTACTCCGCACGGGTGCGCAGGTCTGTTGCAAATAGTCGAGAGAGGTCAAAGCGGATGCGCTCGGATGCACGTCTCCCTCTTGGGAGGAGCTTCACAGAGAACTCTTGTTCAATCTGCAGGATGAGTGGCTGGAGCGTTTGGTTGAGGAAGTTAATCTGCGAGTTCTCCGCTTCCTTGTAGTTGGTACTTTGGTCTGCGAACACCATATACGGATGCACACCGAAGAAGCGACATATATCCAGCACGGAGTACTTGCGCACCTCGAGTAGCTCCGCATCGGAGTTGCTCATCGAGGACTCTATGAACTGCATAGACCCAGACAAGCGGATGATTCTACGCCCCTGCGCAATCTCGCTGTTCACTCGGTCTGCCACTCGGTCTGCCACATCGGTATCAAGCGCACCAAGCCCCTGCAGTTCATTCCCGCCCACGAGGAAACCGCTCTTTTGGTTGCCCGAGAGCAGTCCGTTATTCGTCTGCTTGTCTGCATTGGCGCTAAGCGAGAGCGATAGAGAAGCGTACTTGATAGTGGACACCCCAGTGTAGCCACCATCGAGGCTGTTATTCTTTAGGTGGATGATCTCGTCAGCGGTGAACACGCCATTGATATTCCATACGTAGTCCGACACGCTGTACGTATTGCTATTCTTGTCGTAGGATACCGAGCCGTCTCCAAGAAGAATTATATCCAGCAACTCACCTCGAGAGGAGAAACGAGGGTATATATAGGCGTTCCCAGAGAGGAGCAGTCGAGCAACGATATTCTTGAGCAGCACAAAGAAGTTCTGCCTGCTATTCGCCTGCCCCGCAAATAGTGTGTTGAGCTGAGTGTCCCCTGCATACTTGAAGATGCTCCCCGAGCGCTTTAGGTGCTGTAGCTCGAGCGATGCAATAGTCCCAGAGAGAATATCCACACATCGGTACACGCTGGCAATAGCCATTGCGCTATCAGGCGTAGATACCGAGGGGGCATTGAATTGATTTACGAACTCCTGCACGCTACCACCCGATGCGCACTTATCGCCATCTGCGTAGTAAGACCGCTTGAAGAAGCGAGTAAAAAAATTGGAAATGGTCATTTATACGATAGTTTTGAAGTGGTTGAACAGCCAGAAGCCCATTAGGCACGTGATAGCTCCGTCAATCTTGTCCGAAGCCACAGCCTTAACTGGCTTGCGGTTTTCGAGTCGGTCCTCGTCTATCACCGCGTTGCCAAAGCAGTATGCCGTGATAGGATTAGGGTCAAACGTGATGCTATCCTGAGACAGAGCCAGCTCAAACGACATCACAGCCGTATTGAACGAGCCATTGGTTTGCGGGATAGCCTCCAGATTTGCCTTGCCCACCTGCGGAGTAGACCGCAAGAGGTTCGTGAACTCGAGTGCCTTATAGGGGTCGTAGCCGATTTTCAGTGTAGAGAGAGGCTGTCGGAGAATAGTATCCACGATGAGAGGATAATCGATGCTGTCGCCCTTACAGAGCGTCAGATAGCCGTCATCAGCCCACCGCTTGTAAAGCTCTCGGTTTACGTGTGTGGCGAGCATACCCTCGGGGAAGAAGTAATGTGTGATAGCGTGGAACGGGCAGACCTTGGTGCGCCCCTCTGGGACACGACTGGGCGTGTAGACAAGGAACGTAAGCGCACTAAAGTCATCGCGGACGGACAAGTCCACAGCGCACATCGCACGATAGCCTCGAAGCGACTCCATAGGCACGTGCATAAACGCCTTTTCAATCGTCTCACGAGGTATCCACATCTCACGCTCGTCTCGAGCGAAGATATTGAGGAGCTTGTTGCGGAACGCCTTCATATCACCTGCCGTGAGCTGGGCTTTCTGATACTCCGCTTCGTAGTATTCAGGGCGCACCGTTACGCCTAAGTGAGGCTGTACCTTGTGCCACGTATTAGGATCTCCCTCCTCGTCATCCACATCTGGCTCAAAAATATGTGCGAAGATGCTATCATTCTCCACCTCTCCGCGGAGGATAGACTTATAGGCATCCAGCATCTCAGTAAATGGCGTGTCGAGCTTGTCACTGGCGGTCGTGATTACCACCGTTAGGGGATTCTTTCTCGCACCCATCGAGGAGGTGAGAACACTCTTTAGCGCATCATTGTCCGCCTGCGCATACTCGTCGATGATCACCAGTGAAGCATTCAGACCATCCAAGCGGTCAGCCGCAGACGACAGACAGCGTGCGATAGACATTTTTCCAGGTATGCGATTGTACACCTGCTCTCTGTTGATTTTAAAGCGCCTAAGAGCTGGGTCAAGCGCACGGAGTATCTTAGAGATTACATCGAAACACACTCTTGACTGCTGGTAACTATTACTACCCACGTAGCTCTCTGCGTTGGCATCACCATAGAGGAGGTCATACACCGAGAGCGTAGCAATAGAAGTCGTCTTGCTGAACTTACGTGGCACGAATAGGAGAACATCACGGACAAGCCGCCTTTCTCCGTCCTCGTGGTAGAACCAAAAGATATTGGTGAACTGGAAGACCTGCACGGGGGTAAGCGCGAAGAACACCATACCCTCGGCGGACGGGAGGCGGATATTTTCGTAGAACGTGATGAAGTGACGCACCTTCTCGTCTCGAAGCACATACTTGTCTACCTTATGCAGGAAGCGTTCAATAGACAGAAGCTCATACACGTTGTGCAGGCTTGGATGCTTGATGCACTCGCGTATATACGACGATAGACGCTTGTCGAGCTTGTTGAAGCGTGGGTATGGGATCTTAGCGCTTCGCAGCCGCTCTACGACCCCGCTTTTCAGTGCTGTCGCTTCGCTTTGACTTAGTTGTTTCCTCATATATCTGCTGGAGTATGTGGTTGAGCTTGTCTACCTCGTCACCGCTTGTGAACTTCGCAGTTCGTACGGTCATCTGAAGCTCGGAAAGCTGTGCGCGGAGTTCCTTGGATGCTTCAATAAAGATGGACCATGCAGGATTAGCTCGCTTGCGTGAATCGCCCTCACGACTGGTCTCTGTGACTACTATGCCATCAGACATCAGCACGGCATAAGACTCCCGACATACGCCAGCCATCTGCGCTGTGGCCGATATTAGCGGCTCAAACGCTGGGGAGTATGCGCCGAGGGCCTTTAGCCCATCTCTTAGGAAGCATGCGGTTTCTTCTTGCGTCATTTTGCAGAGGGCACTACATAGACCCAGCAAAATGGCACATTTTGACACCACTTTACCCCCAAAACTTTTCAGCCCACGCCACAACCCCCACGGGACTTTGAGAACTCGCGCAAAGAAAAGGGAGCGAGGGGTGGTATGCAGGGGGCCTCCCCTCTCCTTAAAATCGCCTCCCCCTCTTCCTCGGAAAGTGATTTTTCGGTCGTCGAAAAAAAATGCGAGGAGGGCGAAAAAATGTGCCTAAAATGTTGGAAAATAGCGTTTTAGATTTGGCGGTTTCGATTTTTTGCCCTATCTTTGTAGTACAAAATGAGAGGGAAACGCCCCTAACATTTTGCAACGGGAACGAACGCAAAAAGCCCCGCGCTCGTTTCACAACGAACAACGGGGCTACCATTTTTCTTAAAATCATTACAAAGGTATGAAAACTATTCAGACCAACCAAACGACGTACGAAACGACGTATGCAGTAGCTGCCAGCTGGAGCGGGTGCACTACTATCCTGTGTAACGAAATAGCCTACCTCGACGAGGAGCTAATGTACTACAATACGATCGGATACGAGTGCGACGAAGAGACCGAGGAATATCCCGAAATCTTCCAATACTACCTAACCAACTGCAGCGATGACCTCGCCGAGTTCTTAAATGAGCACTTTGGCCTCATGTTTGCGTATAGCGAAAAGCTCGGGTTGTGGGTGCTGCTTGTAGATCACTACGGCACATCATGGGACTACGTAACAGTAGATACAGACCTACACGCCGCCGCCGCACCACTCGGAACGAGACGCATCAACTAACCCAAAACGACTACAAAACAATGAAAACAAACAAGACTATCAAGCTATTAGGTAAAGAGCTGACTATATCGTACACCTACGATAGTCGCAGGTTTGGCCTAACCGAAACGATCGAAATAATCGACATAGATCAAAAGGAGCTAACCAGCCTAATAACAAGTGAAGAAGACGTAGAGCAGCTCGCCGAAGAAATGAGCGAGTACACCTATAACGAGGCATACAACGCATGCAAATCTCAGGCAGAAGAAGGAGAAGTGTTGTACGCATATAAAACGCTTAGGATATTTTTCACGATATCAGGGCGACGGGACGACGATTATACAACATCATCTGCAAGATATATGGAGCTGGAGGAGCATAGCAGCAAGCTCAGCTTTACACTCGGCTGGCTGAATACTGACCTAAAAGACGAGGAATACGAAGAATGGGAGGAAATAGCCGACAACATCAGATACAGCGAGATCCTGAAAGCTATCCAGCGGAAAGAATTCTCGCGACGGATGAGCGAGCGAGAGCGCTTGGAATTTGAGCGCCTCGAAGAAGAGGCACGCGAGAATTACAAGCGCTTGCACCCTGAGGAGTTCGACGAGGAAGAGGAAGACTAATACACACACAAACGCCCCGCCGGCTGTCTTAGGCGGCGGGGCGTTTTTTGCTCGCACTTTTGGCGGGCAGCTACCGACCTATGCAGGTGGGTGGCATTGTCGTAGGGTGAGGTAACGAAGCACTAACGACAAAGGCGAGCGCGTGCAACTATGCAGGCGTGCAATCTTTGCCACGTAGCAGCGTGGCAGGCTATCTCCTCCCAGCGGAGGGGGCAGCCACGACGGGGACAATCATCCCCGCACGCTCTTTGACGTACTGGCGACAAGGCAAAAAGGCTACCGCCTGCAACGGGATAGTTATACCCAAATGTAAGCGAGTAAGCCGAAGAGAGGGAGATACACCCTAACGGGAGAGGTATGCCCAATAAGGCGGCTGACTCGCTCGCAAAAGTGCAAGGGGATAATACACCCTAATGGGCGAGCTATGCCCATCGCAATAGCGCTCACTCGGATAGGTAGGCGGACGCAAAGGCGGTCAATTCAGCCCGCGCGCGCTCCTTAGACAAGCTCAAACTATTAGAGTGTAGTACCCTATGTGCCTCTACGTGGCAGGCCTTACACAGCGCTCTAAGGTTGCAGGGATCAAAAGCCAACACCCGCATATCATCGGGACGCCCCGCGCGCTCCTCTATTGGGCGTATATGGTGCACCTCGGTGGCTATCGTTGTCCTACCTTGTGCCTCGCAGTCCTCACAAACGGGGTGGGCTGATAGGTATGCAGCCCTCAAGCGCCGCCAGCGCCTTGAGTTCATAAGCCGGGTGTACTCCTTAGTCCTGTGCCTCTTCATCCTGGAGGGGGTGGCGGGTGCAACTGGAGCGGGCGGAGCGGTGGCAGGCGCAGGCATCATCGTGATGATGAGTACAGCCGCCACCGTCCTCGTGATGAGAGTTCGTGTGATGAGGCTCGTGATGAGCCAAGTCCGCCCGCTTATGATGAGTGGCTCGTGATTCGTTGAACTTGTCAAGCGCCCAACGCTCGTATGATTCGTAGCTCGTGATTTGCGACGGAGGACACTGCAAGCGTAAAAGTGATTCGTGGAGCAGGTCACGAGGAGCGAGTGAGTCACCAGTGAGTCGCTCGGCTCGGTCTGCATACTTATCGTAGAGTGCTTGATAGTGCAGACGGATGAAGCGCTCGTACCACTTCGGAGCATCAGCGTGCGAGGGCGGGGCCTGCTCGCCAACTATTTCCATTTTGGACATACTTGATACTTGGCTGTTGAACAGAGCGAGCAAGACAGCCGTCTCCTTGTGGCCGTCCTTCTTCCTGCGTCGTCTGCGCCCGAACTCTGGGGCTTCCCAGTCCGCCAGAGCCTTGAATGCGTCTTGAATGGTTGTGTCGTCAGGGTCTTTCTCCCTCTGCTCTGCATCTTGGAGCAGGCGGATAGCCATAAAGACCGAAGCCTTAAACAGCTGGTGGTTGCTCTTGAAGCCGAAATGCTTGCGCAGTCGTCTCACCTCTACCGCTGCATCTGCGCCTATCCACGTTGTGATTCGCTGGTACACTTGTCGGTCTTCTTGTGTTGGTACATTAGTAGACATATCTCATCGTAGTATATTAGTGTGTTGGGTGGTACGGGGCGCAGGCCTGCGGTGCACCACAGAAAAGTTCATTTAGAATTCCGAGGAAATTCCAATAAAATAAAACCGCACCCCCCTTAAACGCAAGGGAGGGCGGTCTTATTGGCTACCTACCTCCTACGAGGTGGAGGCGTAGGTCGATTCGGATTATCCCAGTAGCGAGGAGAGGAGGTATCGTATCGCTCACCGCTGAATCTATCTCCATCAAGGACCTCGGGAGAGAGCGAGTCGCTACTAATCACTGCGGGCTTACGCACTTGGTGATATGTACCGCGCTCTGTACCCATCTGAATATCTATCTCACGAGAGACTGCGAGCCACTCCATCCCAGCATAGCGCCTTAGCGTTGTCCTATGGTGGTATGCAAACGTTCCCGTCAGTTCGTAGCCACGCTCTGGGAGCGAGCCGTATATCGCACCGAAGCACTCTGCACGGAAGCCAGCGAGGGTATTCTGCGTGTATCCGCTCTTCTGGTCTATCGCTCCTCGCTCACTCAAGGGCTTGCCGTCCTTTGTGTGGATGATAGACGGAGACACAGACACGACACCATCGCCTGCAGACAGATGAAGCTCTACCTCTTCGCCCTCTCCAGTGGAGGAGGTGAACACAAAGCGCTCGCGTCTATCCTTAGACAGCTCCTCGCCTCGTCTGCCAATGGCATCAGAGAGCCACAGAGAGGGAGCTTGGCACACTATGGCACTGGGGACGCTCCACAGCTTCCACTCTCGGAACTTCTCAAGCGTCTCTCCATTGCGCTTGTAGAAGCTCACATTAGAGAATACTTCAAGCTCGAGGGTATTATACCCAGCTGGAGGGAGCGGGATATATAGCCCCTCCCCGATAATATCCTCCTCGCTAAATCGTGGATGATTCCACGAAGTGCCCCACGACAGTTTATTGTCGCCACCCCCATAGGTAAGATGCGGAGTGTAGTTAGGATGAGGAACAGAGTCACTCCACCCAAGCTGGCGAATGCGATTTACATAGCCAGAATCATTGCGCTGTACATCTAAGTCGTAGAGGTACTTCACGCCCTTCTCACCACGGGCAGTAAGACGGAAGTACAAGCGCACTTCCTCAAACTGGTCTGTGAACTTCTTGAACTCTTGGATGCAGTTCTTTGCTCGCTCTCGGTCGGCCTTGTACTGGGAATGAGTGTACCCCCTTCCGACTGATGGAACGCTAAACACGACACGCTCCTGCGACTTCTCCGACAGAGCTTGATATATATCCTGCGACATAGATAGCAACAGAGGTACATCAAGGCGAAGCCCATACCGCCCGTCATTCGGCACATCTGGAACTACCATACGCCAAGGAGTCCCCATCCTTAGCGGATTGGCAGGAATATCCGCTGATGAGTTCAGCTGGTCTCTATACCACTTGAGCATAGCGATATAGTTTGACAGCTCCGACTCCTTCATCAGGGCCTCGCCTGCAAACGAGTGCGAAAGCTGGTAGATAAACCCATTGGGGTCTAACAAGCCAGCTACGGTCTGGAACTGGGAGACCTGCCCACTCTCATCTACCGCACGAAGCGATAGGTTGAAATGTGGGGATGCAGGCCTTATGCTATTGATCGTGTCGCCAACCAAGAAGAGGGTTTTATCGTTGAAGGTTTGCCGAGCTATTCCTGGTGCGAAGCCGTGGATAGATTTCATGTTCCACACAAGGGCAAACAGATTTCTATCCTCACCAGTCGTAATCTCCTCCGTCTGAACAATGGCCTGCGACCACTTGCCTGCCATGTTGTGGTCCGTCCTATACCTCCACGCTGGGAGATTCATCGAGACAACATCCGCACGAGGCACTAATCGCCAATCGGAAGAAGTTATCAATGCAGGGACATCAAAGGCTCTCGCCACAGAGTTAAGATGCGTCTTGGTGACGATAGTTATATTGCCAACCGCTGGGAGAGCCGAGAACTCCGCATCATTCCCCTTTACCTCCATATCGTGTGGGGAGTAGTCCAGAAACTCGTCCCACCCGTTAATGTGGTAATCCGCAAGACCTTCATTCCCTGCAATCGTAGAGACATCGGTGACAGCGAGAGTTCCATCACCCTGCTCGACTCGCATACTCAAAGAGCCAAGGACGCGCTCAAGAGCCTCAAGTGCGGTAATCGACTTATCTCGACTACCAACAAAAGGAGATACATCTACGAATATGTCGCTCCCAGAACTATTAGAGAAATGCTCTGCGATAAACTGGATATTGTACCTCGCCACCTCCATAAAGTCGTGGAAGGAATCCGACTTGTGAACCGCCTTATCCCACTCACCAAGACCGAGGGAAACAAGGTACGCCACGAAGTCATCTACGGACATACGAGGCTTGGACAAGAAGTCCATATCAAGACCGCCCTCCATTAAGTTCACCCTCGACAAGCGCCCGAAGTCGTTAGCCTCAAAGCTGACGAGGTAGCCCGTATCTTGGTTCGCTGGTTCTTTGTAGCTCTCAGGGTCAAGTACTCCTCGCCAGTATCCTTTAGTCCATTCGTTAGACATAGGGTCATACAAGCTCGGGAGCTTCATAAGCTCCGTATCGGTAATACTTGACTTATCCTCCATGTAGAACAGAACTACGGATACAGAGCCATCTGGGGCTTGCATCAGGTGTCTATACCGCTGGTCCGCCCTCTCCTCCAAGAGAGAGAATGCCAGTCTGCCCTTGACTACCGGAGCAAGAGCGTCATCGCTCTCTGTCGTAAGCGTCACCGCTGGAACGCCAAGGCGCACTTCCTTTACCTTTGGGTAGCTCTTGGTTTCCTCCGTGTCGGGATAGGCGATTAGAAGCGCCCACATATTTCCCGATACATCCTTGAACGGAGCTACGTAGTGTTTGAATGTCGTGTTACTCATATCCTTTCTGATTAAAGACCGTGGTGAGAAGTGGCTGGCTTTTTCCAGCATGGTTGTCCATGCCACACGTAGGCCGCCTGCCAGCGAAGTGGCTTTGTCGGTAGACTTGCGGGAGAACGAGCCACGGCAAAAAAAAAATTAAGCCAAGGAGGAGGCCTGCGATGGCGATGATTAGTACAGCGCTCATACCTTATCTGATTACGGTTACCACATCCAGCAGGCGCACCGAGGTGACCACGTTCTCCCAGCTGTCGGAGATAGTGTTGCAGGCATCCATTGCGGAGAGTTCTTTGATAAGCACCCTGCGAGCGGTCGTCTTGCCCTTCCCATCGGTAAGCCCTATAATGTAGTAGCGGTAGCTCTCTCCGTCTACGTCAAGCCCGATAGCATCGGACACCCCGAGAGGCTTGAGGCTCTTTATCTCGACCGCATCAGAGGCGAAGCTGGCGAGGTAGTCTAGCACCTTAGCCTCCGCCTCGGTGTATGAGAGAGCATCCACAAGGTAGCTCTCGGTGACTTTCTTGTCATCTAAGTTGCTGTATGCAACTCGTGCGAGGAATAGTTCCATATCGTTAGTGTATTTGAGTTAGTTGTCTGTACTGCAGGCCTGCGCGTCGTAGCCTTGGGTGATCTCATCGATGATCTCCATAGCGAGTGCCCAGTTGCGAGGCATTAGACCTTCGGAGATGAGGCGAGAGAAGCGCTTAGTCGTGTAGGCTGGCAGGCTGTTCATTGTGACGAATACAGCGATGCGAGCCGTCTGCACCTTGGTAGGCAGTCGCACTCGTCCATATCCGTAGCTCATGGCCAGCTGGCAGTAGTGCAGTGCCTTATCTAAGTCCTCACGACCTCCCTTCTTGTGGTGGCGAGCCACGTATTTGACTACGTTCCCCTGAAAGAAGTCCAAGCTCAATAGGCCTATCAGTTCTATTGGCTGGAAGCGCATATCCTTGTAGTGGCTTCCTCCTACTTGTGTATCAAGTACGTTCATATCGTTAGCCTCGAGGTTTATGTGTTTTCTTTCTCCCACTTGAGTAAGCTCCATACATTGCCTGCGTACAAGTCCCAGAAAAACTCTTTAGCCTCTTCGAGCGTCTTGCCTTTGAGATCTACCACCTCGAGGTCTCGCCACGAGTCAAGGATATATCCCCAATAGCCACTCCCCTCGATTTGGTGTATATAGAAGCTCATGCCTATGTCCGTGTGCGCTACTATCATATCGTTCGTGCCCGTCTTTCGCCAGCAGAGTGGCAACAGCTCACGTTCTATTTGCTCTTGTGTCATAGTCGTTAGCCTTTCATTTGGAAGTAGGAACAGAAACGGTCTACCTGCCACTCGCGGACGAAGTCCATTGCTTCCTGCATCGTATCCACCTCTGTATCCGCTTCTGATGTCATACGTCCATACCTATTGATTTTGACAAGTAGACACCCGTCATCCTTAGTCATTATCATTGCCTCGTGGGCTTCTGTCGGATTGGCAAAGCGATACTTGTTGCCTTCCCAAATGTCCCACTCAAGAGGCTTTAAGCTCTTAGCTATTTCTTCTCGTGTCATAGTTAGTCAAGATTAAAATCACTGCACATGTCATCCACCTGTATCTCGCGAGCCTTTGCCTTGGCTTCCTCCATGGTCAAGCCCTTGTACTTCCCCTCGACTTGGTCATCAAGCCAGCAGCGGATAACAAGCAAGACCGTGCCATCGCTCTTCTCCTTGATTAGAGCCTCGTGAGTTCCGATTGTTGCTGAGATAATAGGATTGCCGTTGTCGTCCTCGTCATCCATCCATTCAGGCATCTTTAGTGCCTTTTCAATGTCTTCTCGTGTCATAGTTCGTTGTGTTAATTAGAGTGCGCCCTGCCGTCCTAGTCGCTGAAGGTGTAGCGTGCGGTTTCCCGCCAGCAGGGCGCACTCGTGGTTAGTTCTGTTCGTTGCGTTCGCTCTTGAGCTTGTCGATGGCTTCTTCCGCCTCATTCCATTCACCACCGAAGATGTAGGTAATGGCGCTCTGTTCGGTGTCGCTTAGTGGCACTTCCTTGGCTATCTCACGTAGCTCTCTTAGTAGCTCGGTGTAGTACTTCTGATCGGGCTCAAAGCCAAGGTATTTAGCTTCACGGCAAGCCCGCCATACCGCCCCAGAATTCCCCCGACTTCTGTATTGTGCATAGTCCACTATTCTCTTAATGGCATTGCCTCGGAAGTAGTCAATACGATAGGTGATAAGCAGGTTGTCGCACCACGCTCTCAGCCTTTCTTTTTGTTCTTGGGTCATAGCTGTGTGTATTAGTTGTCTTGCTTCTGTTGCTCATTTTGGAGCTGCGTGCGGAGGTCTTCATTCTCCTTCTTCACCCGCTCGAGTTGCTGGTGGAGGTCGTAGTTCGTGTTGCTCATGCTCTCCCGCAGGTCTTCCTTGGACGCTTGGAGTACGTCTACCTTACACTCTAAATCCACACAGCGGAAATAGAAGACCGCGAGCAACGCAACTGAGACAACGTAGAATACTAAGACGGTAGTGGTGAATGCTTCGATCGTCATATTCATCTTGATTAGTTATGCTTGAATAGTCGGTACACAAGCTCCACCTGCCACGCCCTAAGTTCTTTCTTTGCGTCGTCGATGGTCGGCATAAGCCGTGCGATGTCGTTCTCTTGGAAGGATGTACGGCTACCGCTTGCGAGGTATTTGCCTCCGTACTCTTGGATGTAGGCATCGAGGGGGAGACCAGTCTGCGCTCGGAAGTTCCCTTCCTCAAAGTCCACCCATACAAGGTCTCTCAGCTGTGCATCTATCTGCTCACGGGTAACCTCGTTGTGCTTGCCGTTGCCCCTGCGTTCGTGCCACAGCGTGAGCGTTACGGCTATTGACCACACGAGTAGCCCACCGCAGGCGATGATGAGCAGGTCGATGATGTTGTCTGTTGTCATAGTCGTTATTGTTTTTCGTCTGCGTTCTGCATGTGGGTGACCTTTATATTCGTCAGCCTACTAACGATACTATTAGCGAAGCCGCGAACGCCAAAGCCGTATTTAACTCCTCGCACCCACCCGATGAAGTACGCTACGAAGAGTACCACTACGATCATAAGGCATCTTACTATTTCTTGAGTAGTCATATTCCCTTAGTATTTCTTCCCGTGCAGAGCAGGGCGAGTGGCGTTGTACTTGAGCTTCAGCTCTATGTGCGTCATTAGGTCGATGCCGAGGTGGTCGCAGAGCAACTCGAGGGACTTTAGGGAGTTAAGGAAGCCCATTGTAGGGTCGCATTTTTCGTCCGCAATACATAAATCTGTGACTATCGGCATGAGCGCATCCGTGAGCATAGGAGGAATGCCATCCTCGCCATATAAATCAATTCCGTAATTCACCTTCCAATCAGGTAGACCAAATCGATCAATAAAGTCCCCCAGCAGGTCGAGCAGGCGTATCACTGCGTCGGCTATCTCGTCTTCCACGGTGTCCTTGACCTCACTGAGGAACTCTTGAGCATAGGGTGCACCCTCTATCCGCTGGAGTGTGTCTATCGTGTCGGGGTCGAGCTTCGCCCACTTGCCTAATCGGTCGGCCTCGATGGCCTCGTGAAACTCACCGAAAGCGAGCATCAGATAATGCACGACGGTGTGCTTTCCATCCCAAAAGCCTTTAGCCACCGACCGCTCGTGGCAGTCCTTGGCGTAGCGGTTGAGCGTGTCTGCGTTGTAAAGTCTGTATGTCATAGTCGTTGCTATTTGATTGGTTTCTTCTTCCCGACTTCCACGTCGAACTCGACGTAGTCGCCTTTTTTGATTTTGCTGTAGGCTTCCTTGGGGACGACTGCCGAGTAACGATCATTACTGAATACCCCGTAGTCGTAAAACACCACCACATAGGCGGTATCTCGCCCCTCCATTCGCATGTGCTTCCCGACAACACTCCCAGCTCTGTATGGCGAGCTATTATTGCAGGAGGCGCAGACGATAGAGAGGAGGGAAGCAAGGAGTAAGTGCTTCATCGTTGCTTATCTTTCATTTTCTCCAGCAGTTAAAAGCTGCCTATCTCTATCATTGATTTGGTGTTGATCGCCACCTTGATAGGGTTGTGGGTTCATCACGGGCTTCGTTCTGAGCGGGCGTGGCACACGCTCCATCGTGGCGGGCTTTGCCGTGGGGGCTTGGTACTCGGACTTTGCCAGCACCTTCTCTGCGAGCTTGAGCGAGAAGTCGCTGACATTGCCCAGCATCTCAAGGAGCTTGTGTTGCTGTTCGCTCACGAACGAGAAGTAGTGTTCTACCTCGCCCTGCATCTTGGATGGGTCATGTGCGTCTCGCTTTCGGGTAGCATCCATACGCTCAAGCAGTCGCAGGCGTGAGTGGAGTGCCCATAGAAGGTAGGCCATTACGAGCAGGTCTGCAGAGAGTAAGATTAGTAGTGTGATTGTCATTTGTCGAATAGTTTGATAGGTGTTGCGAGGTGGTGGATAGCGAGGAGTAGTGCATCTCGTTCCTCTTGGTTGGTGCGAGCGAGCTTACTCTTCTGGAGCGTCAGATTGTGATACCTGCATACGTCGAGTATTTCAGGGTGGGTGATCTTCCCATCTTGTCCTCTCCAGTGCTTGAGCAGTGGCTTTTGACAGATGATCGGGAACTCTTTTGCCTGTATCGCATCTCGGAGAAGCTCGCCAACCATAGCGCACCGTCCAAGGTGGTAGCCTTTCTTGGCTACAACTCTGTGGTTATCTTTTGGTGATGCGTGCCAGTTGTGTGCTGTACTCCAGATGTCCTCGAGGACAAAGCGGTAGGCGTCCTCCTTCTCGCCTAGACGTTCGTGTAAGCTGCATAAGGTTTCAAAGAAGTTGAGCCGATCTAAGACTCTAAGGAACGAGATAGTCTCCAGGTGAATAGTGCGGTCGGTGATGTTGATGCAAGCCCACCCAGAAGCCTCCGTATCGGGGTCTATCCCAATAAGGAGCGGCTTCTTTTGAGTTGGATTATCCATAATCTTACACGAGTTAGGCCTGCGCAGCGCCTGTGGAGTACTCGATCTTCCACGCCTTGATTTCTGGATACCAAGCACCGTTGTACTCGCGTCCGTCGAGGTCGATATAGGCGGTCACCTCTTGCCCTAATTGCAGGGGAAACTTCTCGATAGTCTCACCGAAGAGCTTAATCGGAACTTTACTTGGGAAGCGTCCGCCTGTGTCAAGTACAAATACCTGCGACTGCCAGAGGCTGCCAGTTGTCTTACTTCTCCCCTGCATGAGTGGGCAGAGGACGGCTACTGTTCCCTTAATTTTGATTTCGTTGTCCATAGGTTGGTGATTAAATACTTGTTTTCGTTCTGTTCATTCTGTGGTCCGGCACTCCTATGAGCCGCACCTCGATGCAGTCGCCACGAAGGCGAGATACCGCACGGTCTCCGTAGCGTTGAAGTTCAGACCATGGGAGGTTTGTGGTAGCGACGATCGGTGCGTCTCGATACCCATAGTCGGATCGCTGGTTGATGAGGTCCGCCAGACTCGCCTTGTTTCCATAGCGCTGGAAAGTAGCAGGCTCACTCCCAAGGTCGCCTATATGAAGCACCCGATAGTCCAGGGCGGTGTACCTGCCATCTGTGCTGTCCATAAGATCAGCCATGTGCCAAAGGGCGTGCGTCTCACCATTCCACAGGAAGGGCTTCATAGTGCGTCGGCTATTCACACCGTCGTAGAATGGTCGCTGTACACCGAGCATCTCGCTGAGGTCTCGCAGTAGAGTCACAAGGAGCGTCTTACCTGTGCCCGTCTCACCCGTGACGATTAGCCCCTTCATCGGGTCGTCTATCTCTGGGTGCGGTAAGGCGAGTAGCCAAGACACTGCTTTTGCATATCCGAGAGCCAGCGTATCATTGTCAAGCGAAAATCGCTCCTCCCTCAGCTTGCCAAGCTCTGTGATATAGTCAAGAGCATCGTCAAGTTTGATGCCTCGGTACGCATCATAGACCGATCGTGGTGGTAGGCCTGCCGTCCGCTCCTCTTTGATCTTCTTGACAAACTCCGAAGCGAGTGGGAGCGCACTCTCTTTTGGCCGTGGTTGCTCGTTACTCATTGCTATTGGTGTTTTGATGTTCTCCTCTGCTTCGTACCCTCTTGAGTACAGAAGCCTTGTATGCCTTCATCTCCTCGCTCTCTTCGGCCTGCTCCTTCTTTACTTCATCCCACATGTGGTTTGAGTAGTTCTGGGATGCAGGAGGAGGAGATGACGGCTTGGAGGCATGGTTGTCTCGATAGCACCCTCCCACGACCTTAGCGAAGTTGTCAGTCTTGACAAGCCACGACAGACTCGCCATGGCTCGATTGCCTCGTAGGAAGGTGGATGCCTTGGCCTCTTCCATCATCTTTCGGAATTGGGCTATTGCGTTTAGTGTGGTCGCCACCGTGGGTCGCTCCTTGGTGTTTCCGTCAGGTCGGTCGGGCATCAGTGCCATAAACAGCTCGTGCCCGTCCCTGCAAATGGCCTGCGATAGGATGCTTGACTTAGCGAAGCCATCATCACCAGCAGTCGCCTCTTCATAGAGCGCCCTCCACGCCTTACCGAAGTCTCGCATATCTGAGTTCGGATACATTAGCGAGCTAACCATAGCGCGAAGCGCAGGGTCTTCTATCGCATCTAATTCCTTCTGCTCGCTCTCAAAGCCCCCTCTGGGGGTTGGGGGGATACTTTCATCTTCATCTTCTATTTTATCTTTTTCTTTTAGGGGGGTATTTACCCCCCCTATAGTCCCCCCCAAAGTAGAGCTGAAAGTAGAGGGCAAAGTAGAAGCGCCTTCTCTACTTTCGTCTACTTTCGTTTCTACTTTCTCTACTTTTCTACTTTTGCCTGTTTTTGTCTCTACTTTGCTCTCTACTTTCGTTTCTACTTTGCTCTCTACTTTGCTACTTTCGCCTTCTACTTTTGAGCGATTGCGCTTAGCTTCGCGAGCCCTATTTAAGCCTTCTTTGACCGCTTGGCTTACGTTGTAGCTACGCTTCTTTGGTGTGGCTTCTTCGCCTTGCTTTTTATCTGCACCGCCAAGAGTTGAGAGGTGAGAGGTGAGGCGTGGTGAGTAGAAGTACTCTACTCCATCCTCATCGGTGGCGATCTCAAACAGACCGAAGTCCTCAATAGTGGAGCGCACGACTTCCGCCCTTGGTCGCTTTGGCAGGATGTTCGCCAGGCGCTTGGCGTTGTTTGGATAAGTGTACCCGTCTTCATCTTGCTGTGCGAGCTTGAGGAGGAGGGCCGTATAGATGCCCCAGCCCGCCATTCCATGCTCTGCAGTCAGCGCTTCTATCTTAGCGTCCTGCATGGCGAAGATGTCGAGTGGTATGTATTTGTGCTTACACATATTCTGGGAGTGTGAAGTAGGTGTAGTTGAGTGTGCGCCCAGAGATTAGGAGACCTTCTTGACAGAGGTCCAGCAGGATAGGGCGGAGAGTATCGAAGTCATAGCCGACTACCGAGGATAGTTGCTCTTTAAGTACGATCAGCGGTAGCCGTCTTTCGTCCTTGCGTAGCTGGAGGTATCTCTGTATCGCTCTCACCACCTCGTGTCGGTCTATCTTCTTCATTTCGCGGTCTCCTGCTCTCTACGGCTTTTCTCTTCATTGAGCAGGATGAGCTTGTCTGCCGTATCTCCAGCCTTTACGGCGAAGTAGCGGACCCGCTTATTCCGAGCGCGCATCTTATCCGTTAGGAAGGATAGGTACAGCTTGTGATTATGGATGTGTTGGTCTAAATCTTGATCGCTGAGCTGTCTGAATCGCAGCTCGTCTATCTTGCTTTGCTTCATATAGTGGTTACTTCTGTCTTGTCATCTTCTGCTCTCTGCGTAGGCACTCTGCATACGCATCTACGTCGAGGATGAGAGTAAAGCGCTCATCCTGCAGGAAGGCGCTTGGGTATTTTTCTATTCTTGAGTTCAGTGCGCCACGAGACTTAATACCGAGGAAGCCGAGCACCTTGTCACGACCTGCGATATATCTCTCGGTGGGCTTTGCTATCTCCGTGTGCTTGTTTAGTGCCTCGCACACCGCAGATGAGATGAGAGCCTTGAGCTCTCCTTGGCTGAGGATGATTGCCGTGTCCATATCTATTCTATGTATCTATTGAGGCTCGGTCGAGGATTCGTGAGAGCTTCCTCGCCATGAGCTTTGCATTGCGTATCGCATTCTGCCACTTGAGATCCTTTGGGCTATTCTCGTATCCCTTAGTACCAAGTATCCGTAGCGTCCTTGCGATCACCACTGCATCGGTGTTGGAAATCTGTATCATTGGAGTTGTTGTATTTTGGAGATTGCCTACTTTGTAGTGCGCCTTGCCCTCACGGGTTTGTCGCGCTTAGATCGTTCATTCATTCATTACTAAGCCAGCTACACCCTCACGGGCTGGCTGGACAACAATAAGAGTATGTTACCACAGCCTTACGACCGTGGTGGGGTGACCGCCCAAATAGCGGTCTATTGTTCTACTTTGGTCGGTGCGCCTCCCAGCTGATGAAGGCATAAGTAGTATCAGAGGGCCTGCGCCCGACGCACCGACGTATTGCGTACTTTTTTGTGAGACCTTGCTCTCCCGAGTTTGCCCTCACGATCTAATAAACAAATCAAATCACATGGAAACTAAAAACCGTTGTGGGCGCGGGAGAGCCTCTAAATTGACCGCCCGCGCCACGGATTGAAGAAAAGAACACATCAGCTAATGCTGTCTTCCGTAGCGCTCAATAGCTCGCCACGTATAAAAGGTAATGCCGATGAGGAGAACGCCTGCGAGCTTCTTGATGAGGAACTCCGAGGTACTCACTGCTGGCATCGTTGGGTGGTCGGTGTCTGAGACTATCAGCAGAAAGCCGAGGAAGCCTAAGACGCAAAGTGCGCCTGCAACCAGATAGGCAAGCGCTGTCTCTACTCTATTCATAGCCGTATTTATTTGTAGTTACTAATTGTGTCGTCAGGAGGCTTTCGAGCCTCGGGTGTTCCGTGCGTTCCACGGCTTCGCCCTGCGCACATTAGGTCGCAGGCTAACGACAATGGTTAATCACGCGCGGGCCTTCCACCCGCATATTATTTCGTTTCGCCATTGTTTGTATCAAGTATGTCAAAGATCGCTGTCGCTGGAGGGCTTAGCCTTCGATGGCTTTCAGCAGCTCAGGCGCTCGTCGAGTATGTCGGTAGACCTTGTTCTTGCAACATTGGTACTTTATCATGAGCGCTTGAGTAATCTGCTCCTTGCCGTAGCCCTGGCTCTCCAACTCAAGTTGATCCTTATACATCTTTATGGATAGCTCGTTTTGCTTCTCCTTGAAGGATTTAGGAACTTTGAATCGTGCCATTGCTTCGTATTGTCAGAATATCTTAACTTTGTTTCGTGACCTGTTCATTTCTTCGGTCACTTTGTGGTTCACTCTTGAACTACACTGCAAATGTAGGAACAATTTTGTTCATACGCAAACGTTATTGTTCTCATCTTCGTATGGCACGCAATATAAAGGCTGATACATCGCTGAACATCAGCAAGTTAATAGAATACAAAAAACTTTCATCCGATGCAGAATTTGCTCGGTTTGTAGGCGTATCCCCTGCGCTTGTCAGCAGATGGCGCAAGAGAAACTCCTATGACGTTGACAAAATTGTAGATGCCTTTCCCGAAGTATCTATCCCGTGGCTTCTCTCTGGTGAGGGTGAGATGCTCAAAGCCGATGCACCCATCACTCAGCCCTCCCCAGAGAACAGCGCACGTCCCCTCGTAAGTAGCGACCGCGACTGGGTAGAGATACCTCTCGTACCGCACCGTGCGAAGGCGGGAGCGCTATCGGGCTTCGGCGATCCATACTGGGAAGAAGACAAGCAGACGATGCCCGTGCTGATAGACAAGAGACTGAAAGGAGATTACCTGCTCTTTGAAGTATCTGGTGACAGTATGGACGACGGCACCAGTACAGCGTTTCTCGATGGTGACGTGCTACTCTGCCGTGTCCTTCCTAAAAGTGACTGGCAGTATGGTATAAAGCGCAGACGAGACACCTACTGCGTCGTGGCCACCGAAGCTGAGGGTATAGTCCTCAAGGAGGTTGTAAATCACGACAAGGCAACCAACGAGATCACGTGCCATTCGCTCAATAGCCAGTACAAGGACTATTCTGTGAAGCTCGATGATGTGCAGGGTATCTTCTATGTAGAGGAGCTTATCAAGCGCAGATTCTAAAACTCATACCAACAATACAAAAACAACAGACCTATGAGGCATCTATACTCAACATTCGCAGCACTACTGCTCATTATCCTAACCTCTACCGCAGGATTCGCTCAAAGCAAATCAAAGCCTAAGCCTAAAGAGATAGTAACACGAACTATCATAGGATGCACGCTGGGAGAGTCTACAATCGAACAGATAAAGAAGGCGATCCAAGAGCAAAACGGGACAATCGGGAAAATAGAAGACGGGATAGAAGGAGCAAGAGTTCAGGAGATCTTAGCAAGTGACATATCGTTTTTCGGTAAAACCAGAAATGGCATTATGCTAAGAACCGTTGACGGAGTCCTTTATATGGTTACATTTCTGATAGACGACAAAGACGAAGCGAATCGACTAAAGTCCAGCTTGTCAAACAAGTATGAAGATTGGCGACATATGCATGGTGACACATCAGATGCGTATTATGGAGAGTTCAGTGATGATAAGTCTGCAGTTATACTATCCTACAAGAATGATAGTGCATACGGAGGTGATTTCAAGTATGCTCTACTTTTCTATTTAGACAGAGCCCTGCACAAGAAAGCTCAAGAAATAGAGAGAACCGACCTATAGAATAGCAACCCCATCATATCGAACACAGTTGTTGCATAATCTGCAACAACTCAAAACCATTTCGTTGAAGCCAACGAAATGGTTTTACAATACAACTCAATACAACTCAATACAACATGCTACCCATACGCCGCACCTGTCACTTCCTCCTCGACAAGCAGAAAAGCTGGAAGGCTCTGCAAGTCCGCTACCGCATCCGCTACGGAGGTGGCAGTGGCTATATCACCAGTGTGTATGTAGGCTACCGCGTCGAGCCAGACAAATGGAGCGCAGAGTCGGAGCGGTGTATGAAGAACACGACGCACGGAGATAGACGCACACCAGCTGCTATGATAAACCGCGCACTGCAGTACACGGAGGAAGCTATCGAGAGTGCATTTAACTACTTCGAGAAGGAAGAGCGCCTGCCCACTCCCGAGGAGCTAAAGGCAAAGTATAACGAGTACCTCGGTGAGGCACTAGGAACAACCAAAGAAGCCCCAGCAAAGGCGAGCCCAGAGGACAAGCGTAAGTTAGTAGCACTCATACACCTATTTGTCGAAGCTGAGAGCGGTAGACGAAGTTGGAGCGAACGTCACCTGGCTAACATACGCACCGCACGTATGCACATAGCAGACTACTCGCAGGTGGCTACACTGGAGGATATTGACGAGAAGTGGGTGGCAGACTTTATCGCGCACCTTACGGCAAAGCGTGGACTTCTCAATGGCTCAGTAGACAAGACACTCCGCATATTAAAGAGCGCACTCTATTGGGCGCAGGGGCAAGGCATCTACGAGAAGAACTACCGCCGTTTCTTTGAGGTGCGACTAAAGGGTATTGACAGCAACAGAGCCGAGGTATATCTCACGTGGGAGGAGCTGAGCCGACTTATGGAGGTAGAGCTACGCCTGCACTCAGAGAAGATAGCCCGCGACCTATTCTGCTTCCTTTGCTTCACAGGCCTGCGGTACTCGGACTTGAAGAAGCTCACCCACGACAACATCACAGAGAGGAGCATACGATACTACGCCCAGAAGACGGACCAGCTCATCGAGGTGGACATCAACGACCATGCCCGCGCTATCCTCAATAAGTACAAGGGTGAGGAGAGGCCACTACCAGCAATGGCGGAGCAACGCCTAAACCGAGCGATCAAAAGTGTGTGTAAGCAGGCGGGCATAGACGCACCCGTCACCCGCCTTCGATACTCTGGACGTCAGCGCATCGAGGAGTCGCTACCGAAGTATGAGGTCGTGACCTCGCATATAGGACGCCATACCTTTGTTGTGCAGGCTCTCACCCTTGGCATCCCTTCCGAGGTCATCCGCAAATACACGGGCCACAAGACCGAGGCAACGATGCGGCCGTACATCGCAATCGCAGATACCCTCAAAGCGCAGGAGATGGAAAAGTTCAACCGTCCGCTGCTATCCTCACAACGGACGCTTAGCGGACGGAAATAGGTATCATCTAATGAACTTTAATTGCTCTTAAATGTGTGGTTGAGGCGGGTAGATCACGTATGTAATAACGGCTGGCGCACTTACGCCTACATTTATCAGATAATCAGCGTATCCTGCTCGGGGGTACACCCACTATCGTCACGCCCCACCATCCCACAGCGGATGGTGGGGCGTGGCGCTTATATCCCTACCGCAAAATCGTGGGAGAAGGCAATTCATCCCTCTATTCCTTCTCAAAGCAACCAGTACTGGTTGGCGATCAGACCACTACTGGTCACGACACGAAGTAGTACTGGTCACTATTGCTTACCAGTACTGGTCGCTGAGTGGACCAGTACTGGTTCATTTCACCCCTCCCACAGCCCTGCACATAGAGATGAATGGGAGTAAACGCATATCTATATTGGTCAGCGGGTGAACCTATATTGGTCGAGATGCAGACCAATATAGGTCGCTGCGTGAAGCTATATAGATTCACCCGTCGACCAATATAGGTTCATACCACCCTCCTGCAGGTCTCTGCTCCAATTCCCTCAAAATGAAGCCATTTTATTCTGCCTTATAATCTGCATCTACAGCTGGAGAAGAGACAGATCATCTCACCTTGGGCGAGAGGCGAGATGAGAAATTGCAAGAATTTTCGCCGAAGATTTGGTCAATTCAAAACTTCGTCGTACCTTTGCAGTGCAAAAGGGAAAGGCAAA
>ERZ1674045.113-NODE-113-length-31397-cov-9.831887_pt1 | contig 31397 bp, 28 predicted proteins | sample MGYA00581131_ERZ1674045 | MGnify/ENA primary metagenome ERZ1674045 (study PRJEB41354, sample SAMEA4873299) | human saliva metagenome | biome: human-associated habitat [ENVO:00009003]; feature: mouth environment [ENVO:08000002]; material: saliva material...
AACCGGGGACACAAGGATTTTCAGTCCTTTGCTCTACCAACTGAGCTATGGCACCGAGCGGGCGTATGACCGATTTGCGAGTGCAAAAGTAGTAAGTTTTTTTCGAACTACCAAATTTCCACACTCTTTTTTGTGGCCTACGTCGGTTTTTATACCGACCGGCCGAGTGTGACTCCGTTGGGATTCAAACCCAAGACCTTCAGAACCGGAATCTGACGCTCTATTCAGCTAAGCTACGGAGCCCTTTGTACTGCAAAGTTAAGACTTGAGAACGAATAAGCCAAACGAAGTGCCGACTTTTTGTCGCGCAGCGGGCGAAAGCCGCCACCTTGTTTCCACTGTTTGCGCTTAGTGGCCGCTTTCTTACCCCTCCTCCTCCCCTTTTGCATCGTGGAAGGGCGGTCGCCCTTCCTTTGTCGGCACGAGCCGCCCGGTGGCTCCCCGGCGTCTTCGGCTATCCGAAAAAGGTTTCCCCTCGTTCTGCCGCATGGGGAGAACGAGGGGAAGAAATCTATTTCTATAAGGAGTCGTCGCGGCCTACTTAGCGCACGATCGTCGCCTCGCGGTCGGGACCGACGGAGAGAATCGTGATCGGTGTGCCGAGTGCCTTTTCCAAGTAGCTCACGTAGTCTGCATAGGCCTTGGGGAAGTCGGCTTCGCGGCGCATCTCCGTGAGCGGCGTGTGCCAGCCCGGCAGTTCTTCGTACACCGCCGTCCAACCTTCGGTGTCGTAGGGCATCGTTTCCGTGCGCATCCCGTCTTTCTCGTAGGCCACACACACTTTGATGGTTTCGAAGCCGTCGAGCACGTCGGCCTTCATCATCACCAAGTCCGTCACGCCGTTGATCATGATCGCGTAGCGTAGCGCCACGAGATCCACCCAACCGCAGCGGCGGTTACGGCCGGTCACCGCACCGAACTCACGACCGACGCGGCGAATCTCCTCGCCCGTTTCGTCGAAAAGCTCAACCGGGAACGGCCCCGAGCCTACGCGCGTGCTGTACGCCTTGAAGATACCCCACACGCGGCCGATGCTTTGCGGAGCCACGCCCAGTCCCGTGCAAACACCGCCGATCGTGGTCGACGACGACGAAACGAAGGGATAGGTGCCGTGGTCGATGTCGAGCAACGAACCCTGTGCGCCTTCGGCCAACACGTTCTTGCCTTCCGCGAGGGCTTGGTTGATTTCGATCTCCGTGTCGGTGATGGGGAAGCGGCGCAGATAGTCGATGCCTTCGAGCCAAGCGCGTTCTTCGTCCGTGATGTCGAAGTCCGTGAAGCCCATGTCGGAGAGCAAACGCAGGTGGCGCTCCTTCAGCGCGTTGTATTTCGTGAGGAAATCGCCTTCGATGTCGCCCACGCGCAGACCCACGCGAGCCGCCTTGTCACTATAGGTGGGGCCGATGCCCTTACCGGTCGTGCCCACTTTGTTTTTGCCCTTCGCCGCTTCGTAGGCGCGGTCGAGCACGCGGTGCGTGGGCAGAATGAGGTGAGCGCGGCGGCTGATGTGCAGGCGGTCGGTGATGGTATAGCCCGCGGCTTCCAGTTCGCGCGCCTCGGCCATGAACAGGTCGGGCGCAATGACGCAACCGTTGCCGATCAGATTCAGTTTACCGGAATCGAAGATGCCCGAGGGGATCGAACGGAGCACAAATTTCTTTCCGTCGAAGATGATGGTGTGTCCGGCATTGGGGCCGCCGGCAAAGCGCGCCACCAAATCGTAGCGCGGAGTGAAATAATCGACGACCTTGCCTTTGCCTTCGTCGCCGAACACGATGCCCAACAGGGCATCTACCTTACCTTTTGTCATGGTGCAGTTGGGGGGATTGGGGCGGCGCGCAGTGCACACCGCGAAATCATGATTACACTGCCACAAAGTTACGCTTTCTTGAGCGCCTGTGCAAAAAAATCTTTGTATATTTGTGCCATCATCCAATTAGACTTTACTCAATATGACGACTACTCTTGAGCTCCGTGTGCGTCCGGAAGTGGCTTACGATGCGGCACGCCTGCGCAGTGCGGTGGCCGAAAATCTCGGCATCGCCCCCCGTGAGATCACGCAAGTGCGCATTGTGCGCCGCAGCATCGACGCGCGCCAGCGCAACGTGATGGTCAATCTCGGCGTGCAGATTTGGGTGGGCGAACAGCCCGCCGAACTCGCCTATACCCCCATTCGCTACGGCGATGTCTCGCAGGCGCCGCAAGCCGTCGTGGTCGGCGCAGGCCCCGCAGGACTCTTTGCCGCCTTGCGACTCATCGAACTCGGCGTGCGACCCGTGGTGCTCGAGCGCGGACGCGATGTCGACGGCCGTAAGAAGGACATTGCCGCCATCGCCCGTTCGGGCAGTGTCGATCCCGAGAGCAACTACTCCTTCGGCGAAGGCGGGGCCGGGGCCTTCTCCGACGGTAAGCTCTACACTCGTTCCAAGAAGCGCGGCAACGTGGCGCGCATCCTCGGCATCTTCTGCCAGTACGGCGCCGCCACCGACATTCTCGCCGACGCCCATCCCCACATCGGCACCGATCGCCTCCCGGGCATCATCGCCGGCATGCGTCGGCAGATCATCGAGTCGGGCGGTGAAGTGCATTTTCAGACGCGCGTCGATGCCCTCCTCTTCTCGGCCGACGGCCGGCGGGTGGAAGGCGTGCGCGCCGCCGACGGCCGCGAGTGGACCGGCTCTGTGATTCTCGCCACCGGCCACTCCGCCCGCGATGTCTATCGCTATCTCCATGCCGCAGGCGTCGAAATCGAGCAAAAAGCCGTGGCCATGGGCGTGCGTTTGGAACACCCTGCGCACCTCATCGACCAAATCCAATATCACAACCGTGAAGGGCGCGGCGACTATCTCCCGGCGGCCGAATACGCCTTTGTGCAGCAGGTGAACGGGCGCGGTGTGTATTCTTTCTGCATGTGCCCCGGTGGATTTGTCGTTCCCGCCGCCACCGGCCCCGAACAATTGGTGGTCAACGGCATGAGCCCCGCCAACCGCGGCAGCCGTTGGTCGAACTCGGGCATGGTGGTCGAAACCCGCCCCGAAGACCTCAACGACGGTCTCGCCCCTTGGGTGGCCGAAGCCTTGCAAAACGATGCCTTGGCCGAAGGGCACGCTGCCCTCGCCGATGAGGCGAACCCCCTGCGCATGATGTGGCTGCAAGAGAGCATCGAGCGCGCCGCGTGGGTGCAAGGTGGGCGCACGCAGGTGGCGCCCGCCCAACGCATGGCCGATTTTGTCAACAACCGTCTCTCGGCCGAACTCCCCAAATCGAGCTACACCGCCGGGGTGATCGCCTCGCCCCTCCACTTTTGGATGCCGCGCTTCATCACCGAGCGTTTGCAAGAGGGCTTCAAAGCCTTCGGTCGTCGCAGTCGCGGTTTTCTCACCAACGATGCGATCCTCATCGCCGCCGAAACGCGCACTTCGTCGCCCGTTCGTGTGGTGCGCGACAACGACACCTTGCAGCACGTGCGCCTCGCCGGACTCTTCCCCTGCGGTGAAGGGGCGGGCTACGCCGGCGGTATCGTTTCCGCCGCCATGGACGGCGAACGCTGCGCCGAAGCCCTTGCGGCCGCCCTCGGGGTCTAAGCACAAAACGGATTTTTCAACTTTCGCCCGCGGCGAGCGCATCATCCCACGAAGACCTGAGTTCGGTCTAAGCATTTCCTCTAAAAATAGTCCCACTGACTAAGTAACTTAATCGGTGAGAAACTTGTTCACGTGGAAAAACGAAACTTGTAGTTGATGCAAGCCAATATCAGGTGTATAAGAAAAGAGCTATTGAGTGTTGAATAGGACACGAGGGGGAAATTAAACAACGTAAGAGGTAGAAATTATTAAAGGCAAATAGGTATGTGGTATTTTATCGATTCTGCCCAAGAAAAAGGTGTCGTTTATCTAAACTGTTCGTCTGAGAAGATGGCTAAATGGTTTTTTACAAAATCACCTTCTTTTACCGAGGTAGAGAATATTGTATTCAAAGCATATACAGAGGACGGAATGACCTCTGAAATATTAGAAAAAACAGATCTTCTAAGAAATGGAAGATTTGGGGGAATTCCAATAGTTTCAGAATGCTTTAAGGATAAAATGAGTAAATACTTATCTAAGCTAATTGATTTCTATCCATGTCAAGTTACAATCAATGAGGATAACCACATGTTTTTCTTGTGTCAACTGAAAAATATTCTTCCAATTATTGATTATGAGAACTCTACATATCGAGAGTTGATAGACGGAAGCAAAATTTTAGACGATCCTATTGCGATAAAAAGCGATGTTGATGAAAGATTACTAATGGTTCGGGATTCTAAGAGTCCATCAATTGTTGTTGTAAGTGATTTGTTTAAAGAGGTAGTAGAACAGGAGGGGTTGAATATCCGATTTTATCGAGTCGATGATAGCTTTTGGTAATCTTTTGCTTTGCTGTCCGCTAAACTTCAACTTGACACGATTTCCCTATCCGCAACGCCCATCAATAGGCGTTGCGGATTTCTTTTTCGAAAAGTAAGCCCCCTTAGTCAAAGAGTGAAGGTTCAGCGGGTGGGGGATCGTGGGTATCCAAGAGCTTCAACCAATCTTTTTCCGGATGCTCGAAGAAACTATAACAGTCAATGTAGTACATGAGCATAATGCGCACCATCGTGGCTAAATTAGAGAAACTCCAATTGCGTTTGATACGCTTTTGCAGTACCATGAGCAGTAAATTGGCAATCAATGTGACCCAAATCTGAATTTTGATGGCATTGGCGCTCTCTCCATAGAAATATCTGAAGGGTAAATTCTGTTTGAGCTGCTTGAAAAGTAATTCTATCTCCCACCTTTGACGATAGATCTCGATGACGTCCTGAATCGGCATTTCCATATCATTGGTCAGCAGCGGGATCAGTTTGATTTTGTGCTTCTTGCCCGATGTTTTAGTTCCTCGCCTCCTTTGTCCGTTTGGTGAATCCCACTTGCCGCACGCGGTGTTCTATCCTCCCTTCCGAGGTCATATACATCATATCCCCAAGAGTTTCGTATCGTAGATTCTTCTTCATCTTGGTGACATACGTCACGCCGGCTTCCGTCATTTCTTCAAACTTGGCGTAGTCGATATAAGCCCTGTCAAATGTCAAGATATCGCCGCTGTGGTAGTTGGAGGGGCGGAGCATAAAGGAGTCCCCCTTGGCCGCCGAGGGAAGCGAATATCGGAGGGCACAAACTCGTTGGCATGAATATTGGCGTGGACTTTGATCCCGCCTTTCTTTTTCTCTGTTTTTGGAGGCCGCCAACCGCCAGTGCTTCGCCCGGCGAAAAATAGCCTATTTGTTCCTTCCCTCGCGTGCGCGCGTCATACGCGCGCGTCCCGTGTTTCGAATAATTACCTTCACCTCTTCACCCAATGCGCACAACCTCTTGATATGGAGTGTTTTGCGGTGAAGGCAAACTGTCGAGTGCTTCGATTCACCTTTTTGCCCGATGGCTGCAAAGCGCTGTCATTCAGCGAAATACGGTGAAGGATTTTTTATTCGTTTCTCAGCGTTTTATATTCATGTGGCGTATGGTGTTGAAAACAAGTGATTTGTGGTGAAGGTAGGGTGAAGACAATGGTTCACGTTTCCTTTTTTCGCTCCCCTTCTCGTCGTGCTCCAAGAGTTTCCCCCACCTTTCGGAAAGGGGGTGAAGATAAGGTGAAGGCTTGCCTTCACCTTTTTCTTCACCGCAACGATTTGATTCTCAATTCGTTTTCAGGCGGGGTGAAGGGTGAAGGCAAAAAAATGAAAACTCGCTGATGCGCGCGTATACGCGTGCGCGAGAGGAGAACAGTGGGGAGGTGCTTCCCAAACAAGACTTGTTTTCTTCGATAGTCCTCGTGTTTCGAGCAGAATAAGTGGAGATTTAGATAGTATAGTAGAAAAAAGAGGGCAAACCTATTGCATTCGTGAAAATAAGTGGTATCTTTGCAAACAACATGACCTCCCACGCTTCCCGTAGACCAGCGCACCCAGGGAGGTCTTCGAGTATATGTACGTGATGAGGTACGAAAAAACTCCCATTGATACCAAGCTGCAAGTCGAGAAGCTAAAGAACCGAGGACTCATTGTCAAGGATGAGTTGTTAGCTGAGCAGTATTTGCGCAACATTAGTTATTATAGGCTGAGAGCTTATACCTATCCTTTTCAAATGAATGAAAAGGGGTATTCTTTGTTCAAATATACACTGCAATAACGGATGTCTTATGAAAAATAAAAGGACTGTATATGACCGTGTGAATTCTTTGGATAGATTGGCACCATATGTCCTATTTCTGTCTTCATATCTCCCTCTCTTTATTCTAATAGCAATAAAAGAAGGGGCTAAGGTCGGGATGGATGTTTTTCTATTGAGAATAGATGATGTTTCTATTATAGATTTAGTAAGAGCTTATCTCATTCCTATAATTTGTCTACTTTGCATTGTTTTTGGACTCGTCGGAACTTTCTTTACGTTCCGAAATATTGAAGGACGAGTTGAAAATGGAAATATTACGACTATAGAAGAGGTATCGGGATTAAACGACGAACCTCTTGCTTACATAGCAACATATGTGATATCATTTGTTCCACAAGACAGTAAAAGTTTGGGTGATATGCTCGCTCTACTATTCTTTTTAGCTATAGTTTGTCATTTGTATATACGTTCAAAATTGCTTCTGGTTAATCCAGTTTTAAGCTTGAGGTACTCCATATTTAGCATAAGGTTTGAAGACGGAGAAGTCCTAAGGCAAGGAGTCTTGATTTCAAGAGATAGATATATTCAAGAGAAGGACTGCGTGAAGATATACAACATAGGCTATCAACTATATTACGGATATAAGAAGGAGAAATGACTCTACAAGATATTCAAGAATTTATCAAGAACACGGAAAGTAAAGACACAAGACTTTATTTTATAACAAGAATAGAGGAAGCAAAGCGTTCTCGGATCAGGGCAGCAAATAAGACGCATGTTTTTAAGGTCTATCAGATCGATTTTAATCAAGAGCTTCAAGAAAGTCTCTTTAATGCAACTCTGTCGTACCTCGAGCAAATAGCAAAGAAAAATTACGATGTTGTAGACTATGATGTCTTATCTGATGAAACGGAACACCTATTTACCTATTCTGTTTCTAATAAGATAGAATCTTTTGCTGACGTAGTTACAAATCAACTGTTGCAATCTGCTCCCAAGGTAAAGAGCCTCAAGGAATTATCTTCTGATGAAAAAAAAATGTGGGCATACTGTCTTTCTTTCTCAAGTTCTGATGGTAAAGAGAAGATGTTTTCCTTTCGGAAAATCCTTCCGAGGAAGGTAGGAGTTGATGAAAAAAGTTCTTTTTTGAAAGCTTACTTTAATGCTAGTAGTCTGCAATTAGCTCTTCAAAAAGAGGAAACAATATCACTTGATGAGCAAGTCGATTGTATCTATTTTAAGGATACTTTTTTCGTTCTCAAAAAGGGCTATTTTGAACAGATTGTAGGGCTTCAGGAGGAATATAAAGAACAAGCAAAAGTCATCGTTGGTAAACTGTTGTCTTCTAATATGCTGATAGGAGGTGAGCATCTCAATCAGTTAGTCGAGAACAAACCAAGTGTTCATAAGAAACTGATAAAGATAGAGAAGATAGGATATTACGAAAGACTGGATTTTAAGGCGATTAAGAAAATGACGAGAATAAGCAAACAGCATGGTGTTACCCTAAAAGTTCAAGATGATAAATTGATTATAGAAAAAGAAGAGGATGTCGACGCTTTACTGAAGGTGCTCGGCGACTATTATAAGAAGGGGGAAGTCTCGGGAAAGTCATATGGCACATTTTCTGGAAAAGAATTGAAGGCTGAACAAAAATAAGGTTCATCTGATATTGGGAGTGAACAAACAATCGGGTGCGCCGCCAACATGAGTTTGGCGGCGCACCCGATTGTTATGATGCATGCTTGTCGAAAAAATCTCAAGGCAGATGTTCGAGGAGTTGGGGCAGGGCGGTGATGACGTGGGTGGGGAGCGTTTCGTCATAGTCCTTTTGTTCCCATTCTTCGCCTTTGAACCAAATGGTTTGTGCGCCGAGGGAGTGGGCGGGGACGATGTCTTTGGAGAACGAATCGCCGATGGCCACACACGATGCGGCGGGAACGGCGGCCGCGTCGATGCCCAGTTGCCAAATGGCGGGATCGGGTTTGCGAACCCCCACCACGGCGCTCTCGACGATGTGGGGGAAGAAGTCGGCGAGGCCGTAGGCGCGGAGCACCGCGCGGATGTTGCCATAGAAGTTCGTGACCAGCACAAAGCGGTAGCCGCGGTCGCGGAGGGTTTGCAGCACGTGGCGGGCTTCGTCGGCATGGCGGCGGGCAGCGAGGTCGCAGTAGTCGGCAATAGCGTCGGTGGCGGCTGCGCAGTCGGCATCGGAGAGCACCACCGTGCCGCCTTCGCGGAGAAAGGCGAGTTCGACGGCGATCTTTTTGTGGAGGAGGGTGCGGAAATCGTCGTCGGGGGTGACGATGGGTTGACGGGCGAGGGTGCGCTCGCCGTGCACGTAGGCGTCGCGCCACACTTCGCCGTCGACGGCGCGGAGGGCCGGGAAACGCTCGGCGGCTTGGCGATAGCCGTCGAGGAGAACGAAATTCCAGTGGCGCGCCCCGCTGTCGAGCGTGCCGCCGTAGTCGAAAAGTAAGGTGGTAGGAGTCATCGCATGAGTTGTTTGTTGCCGATTTTCACCAGGAGCACGCCGACCACGATCCAGAAAATTTCGCGGATGCGGGTGTAGAACGACACATAGATGCCGATGGCTTGTCCCACGCCGGGGAAAAGGAGGGGGACGATGACGGCCAAGCTGCCTTCGCGCGCACCGATTTGCATCGGGAGGAAGAACAGGAGGTTGCCCATCAGCGAGGAGAAACCGAGAATGATGAGGCCGTCGACGAAGTTGGCGCCGGGGATGCCGAAGGCGAGGAGGATGAAGTAGAATTCAAACGAATTGAGCAGGCGGCCGACGTATTCGGCGGCCAGCGAGCTCCAAAGTTGGCGCGGATGTTCGTAGAGAAAACGGATGTTGGCGTCGATGGTGTCGAAGGCTTCGAGGTGGTGCTCGTAGAAACGGCGCGCGGGGCGGCGCAAGAACGGCACGAAGAAGAGCAGACGAAAGACGCGCGCGATGATGCCGTGCTTGTAGCTGTAGGAGAAAAAGGCGACGGCGGCCACGAAGATGGTGACGTAGCCGGCAAAGAGGCTCCACAACCACGCGTTCATCACGTCGAAATGCGCGATGACGAAAGCGATGAGAGCCGTACTCCATAGAAAGAAGTGGCTGAAGACGTGCATCATCGAATAGAGGGCGACGGACGACACGGCACGTGGCGTGCCGATGTAGCGCGAGAGTTCCATGACGCGATAGGGGGCGCCGCCCGAACCGAAGGGGGTGGTATAGGAAAAGGCGAAGCCCGAAATGGTGAGCTTCATGGCGTGGGCGAACGAGAGGTGCTTGTCGTGGTCGGAGGTGTTGACCAAGATTTGGAACGCCCAAGCGTTGCAGAGGTAGACGAAGAGCCAAATGCCGACCACGCCGGGGAGGTAGAGCAGGACGTTGGCGGGGTTGCGCTTGATGGTTTCCCAACCTTCGGGAAAGGAGTAGACCATGAAGGCGATGGCGCAGAGTCCAAAGAGGAGAAAGAGGTTGCGATAGAGGGGCTTCATGCGGTGGCGGGAGCGGAGGACTGAAGTTGTTGGTTGAGGCGACGGCAGAGGGCTTCGTGCGTGCGGCGCATATAGCGGTAGATGCCGTGGAAGACGGTGAGTTCGACGAGGGGATAGACGAGGACGAACCAAGGAATCCAAACGGCAACGAGGAGGGCGGTGTAGAGGGTGATGGCGCGCCAGTTGAAGGTGAGGACATTCGTCCATTTCATGAGGGGCAGACTGCCGGCGCGGAAGGTTTCGACGAGTTCGGGCGGAAGGTTACGGCCGTAGCGCGCGTCGAGGGTGCGTTTCAGGGCTTGAAATTCGGGCGTGTCGCGCTCCTGACCGGCGGTGTAGTTGCAATAGAAGTGGAGAAACACTTTCCAAGCGGTGTCTTTCTTCCACGACACTTTGGCGTAGTCGGCGCGCAGGCGCTCGGCGTTGTCGAGTTCGCTGCCCGAGGCGCCTTTGATGAAGTAGAGATGCACGTTGCGGTAGTAATCGGCGAGGCGACTCTGCACGGCGTGGGCGTGAAATCCGATATAATAGAGGAGGGGGAAGATCCAAAAGCTCCATTTCGGACTCTCGCTCCAGCCCGGCACGATGGGTTGCGGCATGAGACGAATGGCAATGGCCACGTAGATGGCGATGAACCACACATCGCCGGCAAAACCGTCGAGGATGCGACCCCAAAGCGTCTTCTTTCCGGTCATGCGGGCGAGCTGTCCGTCGGCCGAGTCGTAGAAATTGGCCCACATGAGCAGGCCGATGCCGATGAGCGTGAGGTCGAGACGGCCTTCGCCGAGCGCCATGAAGACACCGGCGGCGGCACCGAGGAAGATGCTTAGGATGGTGATTACGTTGGGGTGGATGCCGAAGAGATTGAAGAAGCGCGCCCACAACAAACCGATGGGGCGGGTGAAGTAGATGTCAATGTTTTCTTCGGTGTCGGTGCTTTTGAAGGTGGATTGCAGATCCGTGTTTTCAGCCATGGGAATAGAAGATTTAAATTAGGCGCGGCGGCGAAGGACGTGGAGCGCGCGCGTGGCGATAGCCTCGGCGGCGGCTTGGGTGCAGCTGCCAAAGGAGGGCCAGTCGTTGAAATCGATGAGGAAGAAGCGGCCGTCGGGACGAACGATGGCGTCGCCGCCGTAGATAGGTCTACCGAAGTGGCGCGCCGCGGCGTCGGCGGTGGTTTTCAAGTCGGCCGGGGAGAAGGGATGCTCGACCGGTGCGCCGTTGTGTTGCTCGAGTCCGAATTTGCTGAAGCCGTTTCCGCGCGTGGGATAGGTGTGCGAGAAGAAGGGCGTGCCTTCGACACCGTAGAATTTCACCAAATCGCCTTCAAGATGCGCACTCACGATGAAATCGTCGATGCCGGCGGCAGCAAAGTCGGCCAGGGCGGTGCGGAGTTGAGCTTCGTCGGCGATGAAACGCACATCGTCGGCTGTTTTGGCGGCGCTGTCGCTGCGCTTGAGCCAAAGGGGGAGACCGAGGGTGCGCACGATGAGCGACGGGTCGGTCACTTTGTGGAGAAAGGGCGCACCGCAACCGGCAGCGTTGAACCAACCGTCGAGGTCGGCGCGGCTGTGGCGAAGCAAGGCGGCGGGGCTGTTCCAAATGGTGAGGCCGGCGGCTTCTGCGGCGGCCAATGTGGTCTGCGCGGTGCGACTTCTCGCCATGGAGAGCACCAAGTCGGCACCGGTGAAGGCGGCGGGTAAACGGTTTTCGTCGATCGCCGCAATGGGTTCGCCCTGCAAGGAGAGCGCCAAGGCAACGGCTTTGAAAATGGCTTCGTCGCGCGCCTCACTGTTGGGGGAGTATTGCGTGTCGCGAGAGATGAGATAGATCATAGCGGGGCGGGGCGAATTAGCAATCGCGGAGAAAGGCTTCGGCTTTGGGAATGTCGGTGGCGTGGTCGACGTCGAGGATTTTGGAGAAGGGATGGGCTTTCAACTTCAGGCCGTCGGCGATGAGGCCGCGCTGGAAGTTGCGCATGCGGCTTTGGCCTTCGGCTATGCAGCGGCGCAGGGTGTCGAGCGCACGGGGGGCGAGGGCGTAGATGCCGCCCGAGATGAAACGGAAACGCGGCTCGCGCGTGTCATAAAATCCGTCGATGTTGAGTGCTTCGTCCGTGCCGATGTAGAGCGGACTCTCGTCGTCGATGAAATCGGTCACGGCCATCAGCCCGTCGAGCCCGGCTTCGAGGGCAGCACGGAAGGCGGCGATGTAGGCGCGGAAATCTTCTTCGCGGAAGATGGTGTCGACGGTCGTCAAACAGAAGGGCGCGCCGTCGAGCAAGGGGGCGATGCGGGCGAAACTGTGCATGGACGAGGGCGTGGTCTCCACTTCAATACGAAGGTGCCACTCGGGATGTTCGTCGGCGAGGCGACGGACGAAAGACTCGGTTTCGGGGCGCAGGCGGTTGACAATGATGACGATCTCCTCCGCGTCGTTGGCGGCGAAGATGCGCACAAGGCGCTCGATCATGGCTGTGCCGCAGAGGGGAATGAGGGGTTTCGGTGCGGAGATGCCTTCTTCGGCAAGGCGCGAGCCTTCGCCGGCGGCGATGATGGCAAATTTCATGCGAAAAGAGAAATGAAGTGGACGAGGGCGGCGAGCGGATCAGAAGATGACGCGCGCCATGAAGCGAATGCCCCAGCGGGTGGTGCGCGGGTCGTCGAGATAGGTGAAGCGGCGCACGTAGTCGATGTGGAAGAGCTTGAAAATGTTGTGAATACCGAAAGCGGCTTCGACATACGGTACTTGCGGATCCATCACCTTGCTTTGTTGGCGGAACGAACCGTCGGCGTTGAACTCGCCGGGGAAGTAATAGAGGTCGGTGCGCGTCTTGTTTTCTTCCAAATAGGGGTTGTTCTTGTCGGTGAGTCGTCCCCAAAGCACGTTGAAGCCCACGTGTTCGCGCCATTTCAGGCGGTTGAAGAGCGGAATGCGGTTGAAAATCTTTCCGTTCAGGCTCCAGTTGAACATCAACTGCGCATAGCGGTCGTTGAGGAACTCCATATTGTCGACAAGGTAGTACATGTCGTCGTCATACACGTAAGCCAAGTTGGCGCGGGGCATGATGAGGAGCGGGAAGGGGACGCGATTCCACTGCGCGCCGGCGGCAAAATCGAAGTCCATGCGACCCCACGAGCGCAGCCACACACGTTTGCGCACACCCACCTCGGTGAGGTTGTAAGTGTAGTCGCTCCACAGGCCGCGCAGACCGGCGATGTGCGAAATGCGGTAGATGGGTGCTTCTTTGTTGACCAAGATGCGGCGCTGTTTGGTGTTGATGTAGGCCACGCCGGGCTGGTATTGCAGCAAAACGGAGAAATCGGAGGTGCGCAGATAGCTGCGATTGCGCGCATTGAAGCCCGATCCGTCCGCCGGCCCGAAGGGGCGCGGATTATAGTTGCCTTGGGCGTCGTAGTGCACGCCGTTGGCCACGGGCTGGTAGAAGAGCAGATAAGTGGGCTCGGTCATGTCGTGCCGCACTTGTGCGCGCCATTGCAGGCCGTAGTCCCATTCTTGGTCGTAGACGAGTTTGAAACTCCGCGCATAGTTCATGTGTTTCACCGGCGCCCACTTGAGTGCCATGAACACATTGTCCTTGTCGGTCGTCAAGTACTGATCGCTCGGCACGGACACGTCGTAGGAGTAGGTGAACGTGAGGTTCGACACCGGAAACTCCATGGGCAAATAGGCTTTGCGGCGGAAAGAATAGGTCAGTTCGCCCAAGCCTTTCCAGCGACGGTCGCGGAAGCCGTAAGCCAAATAGCCGCGCCAGAACATGTGCGGGTTGAGGTTGGCGGTGGTTTGCAGTGAGGCGCGCAGGCGGAGTCCGTCGACGGGATTCGAGGTGACGGCGGTGTTCACGGGACCGATGTCGAGTTTCGACGGATTTTTGGGGTCGATCGAGGTCGGAATGTAGTTTTCGATCAGCGACTTGCCCACCCAAATCACGGGCGAGAAGCCCTCAATATTATAAATGCGTTCGACGAAGAGCGAAAGGCGGTCTTCCGACGGACTGAGGGCGAGGGGGCGGTGCTCTTTCCAGAAGTCCTCGTTCTGCATGCGCGCGTCGGGCTCGGTTTTCTTCTCGGCGGTGAAGCGGAAAAGGCGCGGCGAGAGCGGGGCGAACGAGTAGTTGGAGTATTCGGTGTAGCGTTTCACCTCGAGCGTCTTGAGAAACTTCGCTGCTTCGAGCACCACAAACATGTCGTTCTTGGCCAGTACCTGTTCGCCGGTGGGGAGGGTGGTGAATTGCTGCGCGATGTTGATGCGCTTCACGTAGTTGACCGTCGATTTCACGGGGATGCTGATGTCGGCCTTGGCGAGGCGGAAGGTGGAATCGGCCAAGATGTAGAGCGAACCCGTGAAACCGAAGTCGCGCGGATTGTTCGGACCGAACGAAACTTGGATGCAGCGCTGCCCGTCGACCACGGTGGTGTCTTCGATGAAGTAGCGATAGAACGCAATGGCGCCGTGGGTGGCCACGGGGCTGAGGAACTGCGCTTGCAGGAAGCGGATGTCGTCTTGATAGAGGTCGACTTCCGTGAACACATCTTGCAACATCGAGGCGAGGATGTCGCCCGTGTCGATGATTTCGTTCATGCCGTTGGTGCGTTCGCCCTTGACAATGGTCTTGGCTGCGCCCAACTCCTTACTATAAATCTCTTGCGAAACGGTTTCGTCGACAGAAACGGGGAGAATGAGTTTGCCCGTTTCTTTCGAGGTCTCGACGTGCTCTTTGAGAAAGGGCATGCGTTTGATGCCGCCCTCCTCGAAAAACTCGGGCGTGATGTCGCTCAGCGCGAAAGTGAGCTTATTGTATTTCTCAAAACTGTAAAAATCGCGGTTGCGCAGGTCGCCGGCTTTCTTCGCCGCGATGACTTTTTCCATCAAAATCACCGCCGGATTGTTCTTGCGGGAATACTTCGCGCGTTTGGCCTGTACAACGGCTGTGCCGACGGCGAAGTCGGCGGGCTTGAGGCGCACAATGAGTGAGTCGCCCCCCACGGCGCGGGTGGAGAAACTCTCATAGCCCACGCTGCTCACCACCACGCGCATGCCTTTGTGGAGCGGCAGGGAGAAACGCCCCGCGGCATCGGTCTGCACACCGTGGCGGCCGCCTTTGGCCGCGTCGTAAAACACATTGACGAACGGAATGGCTTCGCCGCTCTTGGCATCGACCACACGACCCACGAGGCGTTGTGCCGAAAGGGGGAGAGCGGTGAAAAGCAGCAAGAAGAAAAGGAGCAAAGACTGCTTCATGAGATGACGGAAAAGGAGGATTTCGAGGAGTATGGAGAGGGGAGTGGCGCTGAACAGTTATTGTTGAGCGCGATTGCGGCGGTCTTCGCGGCGTTCGCGCGGGGCGATGACGAGCGGATCGGCGTGCATCTCGTCGTGACGCAAGCGATTGCGATAGACATCGATGGCCGTGTAGATGGATTGCACGAACGATTGGATCGAGGCCACGCCCTTGCCGGCAATATCATAGGCCGTGCCGTGGTCGGGTGAGGTGCGCACGATGTCGAGACCGGCGGTGAAGTTCACGCCGTCGTCCATCGACAGCGCCTTGAAGGGCGCGAGACCCTGATCGTGGTACATGGCCAGCACCGCGTCGAAGTGGCGAAACGAACCGGCACCGAAGAATCCATCGGCACTGTAGGGGCCGAAGCAGGGAAGTCCCTCGCCGTTGAGACGCTGCACGAGGGGGGTGAGCAGTTCCACCTCTTCGCGGCCGTGCAATCCCTCGTCGCCGTTGTGGGGGTTGAGGCCGAGCACGGCAATGCGCGGGGCGGTGATGCAAAAGTCGCGTTGCAGGGTGGCGTGGAGGCGTTGGAGTTGTGCTTCCACGTGTTCGGCCGTGATTTTCTCGGCCACTTCGCTCAGCGGAAGGTGGGTGGTGACGAGCGCCACGCGCATGAGCGGGTTGAGCAAGACCATGAGGGCTTGCCCACCGCAGACGGATTGGAAAAATTCGGTGTGACCGGGATATTGGAAGTCGGCCGACTGGATGTCGGCCTTGTTGATGGGGCAGGTGACAATGGCGTCGACGCTGCCAGCATTGGCCGCTGCCGCGGCGGCTTCGAGAGAGCGGAAGGCCATGCGACCGGCTTCGGCCGAGGGGCGGCCGGGTTCTATTTTCACTTCCTCGTCGCCGATCACGTCAATCAGGTTGAGGCGGTCGGGATGCGCGTCTTCGGGCTGCTCGATGCAGTGCCAATGCACGTCGAGTTCCAAGGCTTTGCGGTAGTAGGCGGCGACTTTCTCGCTGCCGTAGACGATGGGGGTGCAAAGTTCCAAGAGTTCGGGTTGGGCGAAGGCTTTGAGGATGAGTTCATAGCCGATGCCGTTGGTGTCGCCGTGGGTGATGGCGATGCGTATCTTTCTGTTCATTGCGATTGTTGCGGAGGGGTGGAAAAAAGAGGGAAGGGGTGGGGCACAGTGCGCGAGGGCATTAGGCGCGTTCCTCTTCCATGCGTTTGGTGGTGAGCATACCGCAGGCGGCATAGATGTCTTGTCCGCGAGAGGCGCGCACGGTCGTGGTGATGCCGTGGGCATTGAGATAGTCTTGCAGGCGCAGCATGGCCGTTTCGTCCGTGCCGTCGAAACGGGTGTCGGGGATGGTGTGGAAACGGATCATGTTGATGCGACAGTCGAGGGGAGCGAGCAGGCGCACGAGGGCGCGGCCGTGTTCGAGCGTGTCGTTGATGCCGCGAAACACGATGTATTCGAACGTCAGGCGGCGCTGTTTCGTGCCTTCGGCGTAGTCGTCGGTCGTTTTGCGGCAGAAATCATACTGACTCAGTAACTCGATGAGCGCTTCGACGCCGAAGGCGCGTTCGGCCGGCATCATCGCGCCGCGTTCGGCCGCATCGGGGTGGTGGAGCGAGACGGCCAAGCTGCATTTGCTCTCGTCGAGAAAGCGGCGCAAGCCCTTGGCCACACCCACCGTGGACACGGTGATGCGCTTCGGACTCCAGGCGTAGCCCCAAGCTGCGGTGAGCGCTTCGGTGGCACGGAGCACGTTGTCGATGTTGTCCATCGGTTCGCCCTGACCCATGAAGACGATGTTGGTGAGGCGCTCACGTTCGGGCAGCGAATAGACCTGATTCAATATATCGGCCGCGGTGAGTTGCGCCATGAAGCCCTGTCGGCCGGTCATGCAGAACTCGCACGCCATTTTGCACCCCACTTGCGACGAAACGCAGAGGGTGGCGCGCTCGCCGTCGGGAATGAACACCGACTCGATGTAGTGGCCCTTGGCGGTGCGAAAGAGATATTTGATCGTGCCGTCGCGCGATTCGACGCTTTCCACCGGGGTGGAAATGCCCAGGACGTAGGTTTCGGCCAAACGGGCGCGGGCGGCTTTCGAGAGATTGGTCATCTCGTCGAAAGAGCGGGCGTGCTTGTCGTAAATCCAACCACAAAGTTGTTTTCCCACGAAGCGCGGCAGTCCGAGCTCGACCGCTACGGCGGTGAGTTCGTCGAGGGTGAGACCGAGGAGCGCCGGTTTGGCGGAAAGGGGAGTGGAGTTGTTGTCGGACATAGGGGAGTAATGAGGTGAAGGCGCCGGGCGGCAGGCAAAATACGCCGCCGACTAACCATACTATCCTGCAAAAATACGATTTTTTTGCGAGCCTTCGGACGGCATGCGCTGATTTTCAAGTGCCGAGGAGAAGAGTGGCGTGAAAGAAGCCGTGCGAAAGGCGTTTTTCGACGTCTTTCGTCGAAAAGTGGACTGCTTTTTGCCGAAAGTCCACCGGTTTCGAACGAAAGTCCACCACTTTTGCGGCGGAAGAGTGTGCGGCGGCGGAAGAAAAGATTTTTTCGCGCGGCAGATTTGGCATAATGCGGTCGAATGCTTATATTTGCGGTCTAAATCATTCGTCTATGCAGCAACTTCTACGCTATCTGTTTTCTCTGCTCTGTGTCGTCGCTTTCTCGAGCGTCGGTGCTTTGCGCGCGGCCGATGTGGTTGCCGCTGCTCCCTCGTCGGAGTCGCCGGCATTTGTTGCACCGTCTGAAGTTTCGATCTCGCTACGCGGCAATCAGTTGCGCGTGACCAACGCCGATGGACAGACGGTGGAAGTCTATAACATCACCGGGGTGAAAGTCTTTGTGCATCGCGTCGAAGGCGACGATCGCACGTTCACACTCAGTGCCGAGCGCGGTATTTACATCGTCAAGGTCGGTAAGGTCGTACGGCGCGTGACGCTCCTCTGAGGCGCGTCGTTGCCGAGCGTCGCAGGCTGTGCCGCCCGCGATGCGCGGAGCCCCGTTGCCCAATGTAAGGCAACGGGGCTTCGTGGCGCTAAGCTGTGTATTTTCTTTTTATTGAGTATGGGATTCCCGATGCCCGCTATATTCGAAGTAGGGACTAATTAAATTCTATTTTTTATGGATCATCGTGTTAGAAAAATCGGTGTGTTTTATGACGGTAGTTATGTATTCCAAGTGCGCAATTATTATAAGCGTGTGCATGAGCGCCATGGCATTTTGGATTTCAATGGACTGCATACGTTTGTGAAGCAGGAGATCGCCCGCATCGAGGGCTTGTCGGAGCAGGAATTGAGCATGTGTAAAATTGTGGATGCGCATTTCTTTCAAGGCCGCCGCTCGGCTCACCATTCCGATGCCGATGCGTTGAGAGGCGAACGGGCTTTCGACGAAATGCTCAGCCGCATGGGCGTGACCACGCACTACCTGCCGTTGAAGAAACGCGGCTCTTTCGAAATGGAAAAGGGCATCGATGTGTGGTTGGCCTTGGAGGCGCTCGAGCAGTCGTACTACAAGCACTATGACTTTGTGGTGCTCTTGGCGGGCGACGGCGACTATCTGCCACTGCTGCGCAAACTCAATGCGTTTGGTATTCGGGTGATGTTGCTCTTCTGGGAGTTTGAATATGAGGACGACCGGGGCGGGGTGCGCTACACCTCGGCTTCCGATGCGTTGAAGAACGAAGCCACCTATCCCATGGACATGGTGCAGGTGTGCAACAGCCCGAAAGGCGACATCCTCTTCAGCAACGACAGAATGCGCGACGCCGATTCGCAAAACGAAGTGGAAGAGTATGAGGGCGTTGTCCTTTCGGTGGGGCGAGATTATGGCTTCATCAAGCAGGAGAGTTTCCCCGACAATGTGTTTTTTCTGACCAAAACGGTCGAAGGTGACGTGCAGCGCGGCGATCGCGTGACGTTTGCCGTCGAAGTGGGACAGAATGGCAACCTGGTGGCCAAGTTTGTCCGCTCGGTGAAGTAGGATTTGCCCTAAGGCTCAAAAAAGTGCCTGCGCAACGTGAGGTTGCGCAGGCATTTTTTGTGTCTTTGCGCCGGTGGGGCGCGTTTGCGGGCGGACTTAGAGGGTGAGATCGCCTTCGCCGCGGAGAAAACGGTCGAGCTCCCGTTCGTCGAGCGAGAGTGTGCCGTCCGAAAGGGCAAGAAAAGCGTCTTTAATATCCTCTTCGTTGCCGGCGGTGTTGATTTTTGCAAAGACTTGTCGCAACACGGCGCTGCGTTCGTCGGTGGCCTGCATGAGGCGACTGAACTCTCCGCGGAGCAGTTGGGCGTCTTGGTCGATTCGGCGCTGCTGTGCCACAGATTCGGCCTGCACCTGGCGCAGCGCGAGGTAGCTCGACAGGACGTTGAACACCGAACCGGCGGTGCGCTGCAGGTCTTGGTTCAACTGTTCGTAGCGTTTTTCGGCGCGTATTTCTTCGGCGATGGCGCGCGCTTGTTGGGGAGTTTTGGCTTGGGCGAGTTCTTGGCGGCGGGCTTGGACGATGGCTTGTGTCTCGAGAGCCGATTCGGCCGCCTTGTTTTGCAGCTCTGCTTGCAGTTGGCTGAGCGCACGTTGGCTTTGAGTGGGCATCGATACCTGGTTGAACTGATAGGGTACGGTGGCTTTGAGCAGTCGCTCGTCGAGTGAGGTTTGTGTGATCTCGCGGGCGAGGCGGAGCAGGCGGACGACGTCGCCCAAGCGCTGGGCTATTTCGGGCGTATTGATCGGGTCTTGGCGCTCGGCACGGCGTATTTGCAGACTCATGCCGTTCACTTCCGCTTGGAATTTGAGCTTCTCTTTTTCTACGACGGCGAGTTTCTTGCCGTAGGTTTTCACCTCGCGGCGGTGTTCCTTGTGTTGCGCTTCCATCTCGCGATAAGCCTCGTATAAGGCGCCGTGCACTTCATACCACTGCTGATAACGCTCTTCGTAGTTGTGATTGTGGATGCCAAAGGTGAGCAGGTTGAAGAAGGCCGGCCAGCGCGTCGGGCGCGCGCTCTTGGCTCGCTTGTAGAAGCGGCGCAAGCCTTTGAGGTTCTCGTCGAGTCCTTCGGCCTGTGTGCGATGGTGCTCGATGGCGCCCCGGTGTCGGCTGACGAATTGCTCGGCCAGATGCAGATCATCGAGTTTGTCATTGCGCTTTTGGCGGAGTTCTTTCAAGTTGCCGCGGTTGTAGTAGGCGTCGACGAGGGTTTGGAAGCTGTGATCGAAGACACGATCGGCAAACTCGTGGAACTTCTTGGCGCGGGGGATGGCGACGTCGTTGAGCGCCTTGTAGATGGTGAACAGACGCATGACGTCGGTTTGGACGGTGGTGGCGTCGCTGTGAAGGCGGAGCTTGAAATTCTCGAGTTCGGCGCGGAGTTCGTGAGTGATGGTGATGGAGTCGAGATGATGCCCCACAAAGTTCAGCCCGAGCGAAATCAGCCCGGCGCCGATGCCGTTGTTGAAGCCTTCAAGACTCTGTTTGGCTCGCTGGTTGATGCTATCGTTGATTTTGCGCATGGCCAGCAGGCTGCTTTGCACCACCTGGTCGTAGTGGAGATGGGCGGCTTCTTGCATGGCGCGCACGTCGAGCCACTCGATGCGGGCGAAGTCGAAGAGCTCGGGATCGACGGCTTTGATGCGATCGCCGAAGAGGTCGATCAACTCGAGGCTGCGCCGGCGGTAGATGTCTGCGATGCGGTCGCGCATGAGCGAGAATTCGGTGATCAAGCCGCCGAGCGAGTCTTTGTAGCCGTAGTAGTGGTTGATCATGTCGCCATAATTTGAGCGAAGCACGTTGAGGGTGTCCTGAATGTTCTTGACTCCCGCGTGACCGGTGAGGCGATCGAGGAAATTGGTGTTTTTGCCGGGTTCACGCCCCTCGAGATTGTCATCGATGCTGCTGCAAAGTCGCTCGCCGTGGGCGACAACGAGGGCGTTGGTGTTGTCGATGTGGTCGTCGACTTCGTGTTGTTTGCAGTGGCTCAGGCGGTTGAGGTAGTCTGCCTGATCGACAACGGAGCGCCCGAAGGTGCCCTCTACAATTTGTGTGCGGAGAGCATTGTCGCGGTAGTGCTCGTAGGCCTCGCACACGGCTTGTTGTAGGGTGCTTTCGCTGAGATCGGCCGAAGGGAAGTCGGGGCGGAGCGCCATGGCGAGGTCGCTGAGGCTTAATACCCCTTTTTCGTGGTATTGATTTCGGGCGAGTTGTTGAATGCGTTCGTGAAGGGGAGTGGGTTCCATGGGAGATTGTGCAGATGAGTTGTTCATGAGTATTGAATTGTGCTCGCAATGTTCGGAAGTGGGGGAGAAGGGCGCAAATGTTGCGGCGACACTGCCGAAAATTGGGGGCTGTTTGCCGTTTGTGGTCGATGACGAGGGCGCCCCCGTGGCCTTTCGGCGGAGCGTGAGCGGGGCGGGGGCGGAGGAAAATGGGGTAAAAAAGAATGCCCGCCCAAAAGAATTTGTTCTTTGGGCGGGCATTCTTGGTGCGGCGCGTGGCCGATGTGCATCGGCATCACGCGTGAGTTGGGGGATAGGTGCTGCCTATCTTCGAGGTGATCTGCTCACTGCACCCAACGCTTTCCCCGGGTGGGGAGAGAAATTATCCTTGTACCTCTTTGATCTTCTCGGCAATGATTTCGAGGTCGTTGCGGAGGGTCTGAATGCGGCGCTCGATGTCGGCAACGAGGGAGTTGCCGGCCTTGGACTTCGAGTTGAGGAAGGTGAGATTCGTCTCGTAAGTTTGGATTTCGGCCTTCTTGGTTTCGTAGGCACGTTGGAGACGTTGCAATTCACTTCCACCATTTTGCGCTGCACGACGGGCGATGTTGTCTACACGACGGCGACCGGCTTCGCGGTGCACGGTTTCGTAGATTTTGTCGCAGAGGGTGCGGTAGGTGCGGTAGATTTTTTCCTTTTTGCGGAAGGGGACGTGGCCGATGGCGGCCCATTCGGCTTGGAGGGCTTTGACGGCTTGTTGAAGTTGCTCGCTGCCTTCGTCGGCCAACTGTTGGAGGCGGGTGATGACGTCGAGTTTCTTGGTGAGGTTGGCTTGTTCCTCTTCGTGAACACCGGAATTGGCTTCTTTCTTGCGGTCGAAGAAGGCGTTGCAGGCGGTGTTGAAGCGTTTCCACACGGCATCGCTCACTTTGTGGGCGACGGGGCCGATTTTTTTCCACTCGGCTTGGAGCGCAACGAAGGCGTTGGTGGTGTTGCTCCAGTCGGTGCTGTCCTTCAGTTCCTCGGCGCGTTGACACAAAGCGGTCTTTTGTGCGAGGTTGTCGGCGAGTGTTTCGCGCAGACTGCGGAAATAGTGGGCTTTGGCCGTGAAGAAGCGATCGCAGGCGGTGCGGAAGCGCTCGAAAATGGCCTGATTTTGCTTGCGGGGCGTGAAGCCGACGGTTTTCCACTCGTTTTGCATGCCGATAACGAGCTGGGACATGGCATCCCATTCGGCCATGGTGGAGAGGGATTCGAAGTTGAGCGCCTCGACTTGTTCGCAGAGGTTAGTCTTCTTGGCGAGGTTTTCTTCCTCTTCCTGCTTACGGCCGAGGAAGAAGTCTTGGTGGCGCTTGTTGACGGTGGTGGAAGCGGCTTTGAAGCGGTTCCAAATTTCTTCGCGCTGCTCTTTGGCTACGGGGCCGGTTTCGCGAAATTCCTGATGAAGCTTTTGCAGCGCGTGGAAAGCGGCGACCACATCTTCGTCTTCGGCGAGCTTTTCGGCCGATTCGCAAAGGCGCGTTTTGATTTCGAGGTTCTTTTTGAAATCGTAGGCGCGCATTTCGTGGTTGATGCGCAGGAGATCGTAGAACTGCTCGACGTTGTGGTGGAAGTTTTTCCACGTTTCGGTGACTTGCTCGGCGGGAATGTTGCCAATTTCCTTCCATTCGGCTTGCAGGGCCTTGAAGCGATCGTACTTCTTGTCGATGTCTTCGGGTTGCGCCACCATTTGTTTGATTTCCTCGATGATATCGAGCTTGCGTTGCAGGTTGGCTTGGCGGGTTGCTTCGGCTTCTGCCGCGACTTTGGCGCGCACTTCTTTGACGGAAGCCACGAGACGCTTGTATTCTTGTTCGTCGGGATCGGCAGCGGGCACGAAATCTTCGGCATTGCCGCCTTCGGCTACAAAGGCTTCGCGGGCTTTGAGGATTTCGTCGTTGTGCAGACGATAGAAGACGTTGCGCAGGCGGTCGAGAACGGCACGATCGGACGTTGCGGGCTGCTCCACATACCGGCGAAGCTGGGCAAGAACTTCGGCTTTGGTGGTGGGTGTGGGGATCTTGTCGGTAGATTCGGAAGGTGTGTTTTCAGCTTCGGAGGTTTCGACGGGGACGTTGGTGGTCGCCGTGGGATTTTCCGAAACGGGGGCTTGCGCAGCAGAGGCGTTACCTTCGAGGGCTTGTGCAGCTACTTCGAGCTGGGAGGTGTCGAGTTCACTCATGAGAGTGTCAGAGTTAGGAGTTAGGTAAAGAAAGGTGTGGGGGTGCAGCCAACAGCTGCAACCGTTCGTATGCAAATAACGACAAAAATAACTAAACCGCCAAGTTTTCTGCGAAGAAAAATCGGCGGCAAGTCATTTTTGTCGTTATTATCTTGTGAAAAGGTGCTTTGGAGCATTAAATCCAACCAATGCGCCGGAAGAACCACACGAAGAGGAAGGTGACGATGATGGAGGCGATGATGGTCAGGGGGAAGCCCCAAACCCAATGCTCCATGCCGTTGAGCAAGTTCATACCGAAGATGCTGGCGATGAGCGTGGGGAACATGAGAATGATGCTCACCGAGGTCATCGTTTTCATCGTCTGGTTCATGTTGTTGCTGATGATCGAAGCGTAGGTTTCGATGGTCGATTCGAGAATGTTGGCGTAAATGTTGGTGGTTTCTCGTGCCTGACTCATTTCGATATTGACGTCTTCGATCATATCGGCGTCGAGTTCGTCGACGGGGAGTTTGAACTTCAGTTTGGAAAGGAGGGTTTCGTTGCCGCGAATGGCGGTGGCGAAATAGGTGAGTGAGTCTTGGAGGCGCGAAAGGTTGATGAGATCGGAGTTGTTGATCGGACGATCCAAATCTCGCTTGGCACTATCGATGATGGTGCTGATTTGTTTGAGGCGTTTCAGGTACCAAACGGCGCTCGACAGGAAGAGGCGGAAGACGAAGTCGACGGAGTCGGTGAAGCCCAAGCCGCGTCTTTTCTGATAGGAGACGAAATCGATCATCATGTCGGTTTCGAAGTGGCAAACGCTCACGCAAACTTCACGATTGAGGAGCACACCCAGTGGAATGGTGGTGTGGGGCGTACGACTGTGCGCCTCTTTTTGGTAGGGTATGCGAAGAATGATGAGCATCCAGCCCTCATCGTAGTCGTAGCGGGCACGCTCATCTTTATCTCGGATGTCGTTGAGAAAGTAATCGGGGATGTGAAGTTCGTCGATGAGGTATTTTTCCTCTTCTTCTGTGGGGCAAGTGGCTTGCACCCAATAGTTAGGTTGCCAGTTTTCTTGGGCTTGCAACCCGTGCTTGTAGTTCCAATACGTGAGCATAGCGAGCTTTCTTCGGTGCGAACGGAGCCGGATAGGAAGAAAGTCGAATGCTCTTCCTATCCGTGACGATGAGGTTTCGTTTCCGCGTGATAGTCGTCCATTTGGAGTTTCAGTTTAGCTGATGCGGTGCCCATTCCATGCGAAAGGCGGGAAGTGGCGCCGTTTTCGGCTGCAAAAGTAGTCTTTTTCGGGCGAACTGACAAGCGTAACAGGCATTTAGCGCCAGACTTTTTGCCCGTTTTCGATGTTCAGTCCACGTGTGGGGGTAGGTAGGGCGCGACCGGAGAGGTCGAAACGACGGGAGGCACCCGCTGCTTGCGTGGGCGCGACCTCGGTACGACGGGGTGCATTCACCCCCGTGAGGGTGCGGTTCGTAAGATGGGCGGCATTGACGATGCGCCCGCTGCGATTGTCGAGGAGGAGGACGGCGATGTGGACGTTTTTGAACGATCGGACGCTGCTCGGCAGGTAACAATCGGTGAAAACGAAGGTGTGGGGCACGCCGCGTTGGAGCGTGGCGGGAACACTACCGGGCAGACCGTAGGCGTCGGGGTAGATTTCGCGCGCCACATCGTTGAAATAAGTGCGTGTGCGACCGGGAAGTTGCGTCCATTTGTAGAATTCGCTCGAAGGATCGATGGCGATAGCACGTTGAGGAAAGTCTTTGAGCGAATAGTAATTGGCTTGAAAATAAGGACCGACGCTGTCTTCGAGCACGACATAGGCGAGGCGCAAGTCTAAGTTTTGTGCATCTTTGCCGTAGGTGGTGCGCACGGTCAACTCAAATTTGCGCTCGTCGGTGCGTTCGAAACTCGCTTCCACCAAAGCTGAGGCGGGACGAGCGGCCGCGGTGAGGAATTGCTCTTCAAAACCCTCGAGATAAAAGGACGCATTGCGCACATTTCGATCGATGTGTACTTGAGGATAGGCTCTGAATCGCAAATCGTTGTAGGTGTGCGTCGTCATTTCGTCGTTGCTGTGCACGGCGATACCGATGAATTGTTCGGGATGGTGCCGGCTCAGTTTGTCGAAGACATAACTACCGACGGGGCAATAGCCACACCAAGTCGCGGTGCCCTTTTCGTAAACCACGGTGCGGGGATAGACAATCGGAGCATTGTCGGTGTCTTCGGCGGTTTCGGCAAAGGCCGTCAGTCCGAAGCAGGCGAAAGACCATATAATAAGGAGAGAGAAAAGGCGTTGCATAAGCGTGTAAGGGGGAGAAAGGGTTATTTTTTGAAGGGTTTGCGCCAGTTGCAACCTTCTTTCCAGCGAGAGCAGCCGTAGGCCGTGTTGCCTTTGATCACCTTGCCCTCGCCACATTGTGGACAGGTGCTGCCGGCGCGGATCACTTTGCGTTTCGGTTTCTCTGCCGATGGAGATGAAGTCGAGGAAGAGGCGTTTGTTCCCTGTTTCGCTGCGAGTTTTGCGGGTAGTTCGGCCGAGGCCGAGGCGGTGACGCGGCGCGCATCGGTATCGCGCAGCACCGTGTCGACGAGTTCGCAGACCATTTGTTTGAGCTCTGCGATGAATTGCGAGGCTGAATAGTCGTGGTGTTCGATGCGTCGCAATTTGTTTTCCCACTGTCCGGTGAGTTCGGCGCTTTTGAGGAGTTCTTCCTTGATCACGCCGATGAGTTCCACACCGGTGGGGGTGGCTTCGAGACTCTTGTTGCGTCGACGAATGTAGCCACGACGAAACAGTGTTTGAATGATGGCCGCTCGGGTGGAGGGACGCCCGATGCCGTTTTCTTTGAGCGCGTCGCGCAGTTCTTCATTGTCCACGGTGCGGCCCGCCGTTTCCATGGCGCGCAGCAGCGTGGCTTCCGTGAAGGGTTTCGGGGGCGTGGTCTCTTTCGCGGTGAGGGTGGGCGAGTGGGGGCCGCTTTCGCCTTTGGTGAAATCGGGGAGCGTGCGTTCTTCGTCCGAACGTGTGGAGGAACTTTCCTCTTTTGTCGTATCGCGGCGGAACACTGCGCGCCAACCTTCGTCGAGAATCACTTTTCCGGTGGCGCGAAACGGTACATCGGCCGCTTCGCCGTCGACAGTGGTGGTGGCAAAACGACAGTCGGGGTAGAAGACGGTGATGAAGCGCCGCGCAATCAGGTCGTAGACGCGGCGTTGCACGTCGGTGAGGGCATGTGGCGCGACGCCGGTGGGGATGATGGCATGGTGATCCGTCACTTTTGATGAGTCGAACACCTTTTTCGATTTGCGCAACTTCTCGCCGCGTAACGGAGCGAGGAGATCGCCGTAGAGACCTGACAGCCCGTTGAGAATGGTTTTGCTCTTCCCGTACATGTCGTCGGGAAGGTAGGTGGTGTCTACGCGCGGATAGGTGGTGAGTTTGGCTTCATAAAGTTGTTGCACGACCTCGAGCGTGAGATCTGCGCCGTAGCCGAATTTGCGGTTACACTCCACTTGCAGGGCGGTGAGGTCAAAGAGTCGCGGAGGAGCTTCGCTGCCTTTTTTCTTCGTCACTGCCGTCACCGTGAAAGGCGTGTTCTCGATTGCACGGAGCGCGGCTTCCGCTTCGGCGCGGTCGGTGAAACCGCGTTTCGTCGCCCCCTTGTTCTCGGATCGTTCGCCGTTTTTCGCTTCTTCGTCTTCCTCGCTGTTGTCGAGTCGCGCGGTGAAAGTCGTGTCGCGGTAGACGGTGGAGAGCACCCAATAGGGTTCCGGCACGAAGCGTTCGATTTCTTGTTGCCGGTGCACGATGAGCGCCAAAGTCGGGGTTTGCACGCGCCCGATGCTCAGCGGTTGTGCGCCGCGGCGACTCCGATCGCCGAATTTCAGCGTGTAAAGTCGAGTGGCATTCATGCCCAGCAGCCAGTCGCCGATGGCACGACACAGTCCGGCTTCGTACAGTCCGCGATATTCTTCCTGCGGCCGCAGTTGGGCGAAACCTTCTTTGATGGCTTCTTCCGTCATTGACGAAATCCACAGCCGATCCACTGGGCATTGTGCCGAAGCCTTTTGCATCACCCAGCGTTGGATGAGTTCACCTTCCTGGCCGGCATCGCCGCAGTTGATGATGCGATCGGCTTTTCCGAAAAGGTCGCAGATCACCCCGAACTGTTCTTCCACCCCCTCTTTGAGGCGGATGCCGAAGCGTTCCGGAATCATCGGCAGTGCCGATAGCGACCACGCTTTCCAGTAGGGCGTGTATTGATCCGGATCTTTGAGTTCGCAGAGATGTCCGAACGTCCAAGTCACTTGATAGCCGTTGCCTTCATAGTAACCGGCATTGCGCCCCACCCGATGGCGTTGCGTGGCACCGATGATCTTGGCGATATCTTCGGCTACTGAGGGTTTCTCGGCGATGCAGACTATCATTTTATGAAGTAGGGCAAAGACGTTCTATATAATAAGGAGTAGAGCGCTATATAATAAGTCGCGAAGTGCATTTCAGACGATCGTTTCCAGTGCGTCGCCAATGCGTCGGCGGAGAGCCTCATCTTGTGGAGCGCCGCTGTGCAAAAATCCTTCGTGCAAGAGCCACCATGCCGAGGCTTGTTGCGTGATTGGGAGCAAATCGTGGGTGGAAACCACAATCGTTCGACCTGTTTCCTGCGCCACGGCAAAGAGGAGAGCAAAGAGCGCGCGTTTATTGGGAGGATCGAGGTGCGCGGTGGGTTCGTCGAGCAAGAGCAAAGGCGTTGCTTGCGCCAGCGCTCGTGCCAGCATCACCCATTGCGCCTGACCGTCGCTCAACGTGTGGAGCGGCCGTGCCATCAGCGCCTCGATGCCGCAGCGTTGTGCCGCTTGGGCAATCGCCGCGCGGTCTTGTTGCGCGGTGGCGATGCCGCGATAGGGAAGGCGCGCGGTGGTCAACACATCTTCCACCGTCAGACTCCCCATGGTGGGGCGTGTGGTGAGCAGAAGTGCCACTTGGCGAGCACGCTCTTGTGGAGTGAGGTCGAACAATGATTGTCCGCCGAGCCGAATCTCGCCGCGAAGTGGAGGCAGCAAACCGCCCATGCTGTGGAGCAAAGTCGTCTTTCCACTGCCGTTGCGCCCGATGAGAATCGTCACCCCGCCCGCCGGCACTTTCGCATTGAGCCCTTCGGCCACACAATGGTGAGCGTGCCCGATGCTCAGGTCGCACAATTCAAGCTGATCCATGCGTTGCAAAGATAGTGTTTTTTGTCGAAAAAGACTTCTTTCGGCCGCCGCCGTGTTAGTCCACTTTTTCAAAGTGGTAGCCCAAGCGGCGCAATTCGAGCGCCGCCCCGATGCGGTAGAGTGTGTGCAAACTGCGCACATACGCATGGAACGCCAGTGGACTTTGTGGTTCGATCTCTTCGTGGCGAAGCGCGTCGAGTGCCGTTTCGGCGCAACGCTGCACGAGCGAAACATAACTGCGGCGTTTCGTTGCGTCTTCACCCAGCCCGAGCACATCGTCGAGAATATGGTCGTCGAGTGCGTCGAAACCTCGGGCGTTGCGCAGTGCCGGATAGATGCGTTCGGGATGTTGAGCACAAGGCGCCCAGCCCGTTTCCCACAGGTGTGCGAGCGCCATGCCCACAAAACCCATCCAGCCGATGGCCACTGTCGGATATTTGGGAATTTCAGGGAGCGCGTCGGCCACATAAGGTTGTGCCACCGCCTCCCACACCGTTTCGAGGTCGGGAGTCTCGAGCAGTTGCCCGTTCAGCGCACCCATTTCGGTGCAAAGACGCAAAAGCCGATCCGTAAGATTCTTTTCGTAGCGTTCGAGATAGAGCGTTTGAGGATTCATCGCAAGGAGTATAGAGTGGGAAAGAGAGATCAGAGTTGGTCGAGTGGTTGGCGTTTCCCGCCCAGTCGTTTGAATTCCGAAGGCGAAAGTCCCGTCACCTGTTTGAATTGTCCGCTCAGGTGGGCGGGGCTCGAATAGTTGAGACGAAATGCGATTTCCGACATCGTCAGTTCGTCGTAAATCAGCAATTCTTTGGCGCGTTCCACTTTTTGCAGAATGAAGAAGCGTTCGATCGTCATGCCGCGAGCTGCCGAGAAGGCCGAACTCAAGAGCGTATAGCTTTTTGCCAAGCGGTCGGATAGGTAGGCCGAGAGTTTCCATTTCTCCATCAGAGCGCGATCGCCCACGTAGTCGAGCACCGCCGTTCGAATCTGTTCGACCAGCACCGAACGCTGATCGTCGATCAGCTCAAAACCCACCTGCGCCAAATCGTGGCGCAGGTGGGAGAGCCGGTCGGCGGTCGGCGTTTCGTGTAGATACACCTTTCCGAGTTCGATGTGGTCAAATGCCAAATCGTTCCGACGAAGTATTTGTTCCACGGCCATGCGACAACGGTCGCACACCATGTTCTTAATGTAGAGCACCGTTTGCGGTGCAGCGGTTGTGTTCATTGTGTTTATCTTAGGGGCGTCGCAGCGTGTAGCCGATGTCGCTCACCGCGTGCATCAATGCGTCGTCCGTGGCGTCGCCTTTCACCAGCGCTTCGCCGCGTTCCAAGTTCACCTCGGCGTACGTCACCCCAGGCACGTTCTGCAAGGCTTTTTCCACGTGGGTGCAGCAGTGGTGGCAGGTCATACCTTCCACGACGAAGCGACGGGGGGCCGTTCCGTTCTCGGCGGCTGCGGCTTCGGCCGTTTCCGGCGTTCGGCGGTGCAACAGCGGGGCGATTACCAGGGCGTAGAGCAGCAGCGCACCCATCACCACGGTAGAAGCCCATTGCCACCAGGGCGTACCCATGTGGCAGCAAGCGTCGGTGGGGGAGAGCAGCGAGGTGAAGAGCTCGCGCGGCAGCAGGAAGTCGACCCCCAGTCCGAAAACGATGGCACCGAGGGTGAGCGAGCCGAGGTAGAGCCAGAGTGTGCGCTGTCCCATGACGCGACGAATCACCAAGATCGAGGCCATGTTCGATGCCGGTCCCGCCATGAGGAAGACGAGGGCCGCGCCGGGCGAAAGCCCTTTGAGCATCAGCGCTGCTGCCACGGGAATACTACCGGTGGCGCACACATACATCGGAATGGCGATGAGCAGCACCACAACATAAGCCAAGAGCGGGCGGTCGGCGAAGCGAACGAAGAAGTCGTTGGGCACGAAGAGGGTGATCAAACCCGCCACGACCAAACCGATCACGAGCCATTTGCCGATGTCTTGTACCATGTCGACAAAGCCGTAGCGCAAAGCCGTTTTCAGTCGGTCGACAAATCCCGTGTAGGTAGGTGTCGTCGGAGCGCACGTCCCTTCGTTGTCGCACACGGCGGCCGAGTCGTCGACCGGTGTGGAGGGGGCCTTGTCTGCTGCGTTGACGAGCACACCGCCGAAGACCGAAGTCACCAAGGCGGCGATGGGGCGCAGGATAGCAAACGGCAGACCGAGAATCGAATAGGTGGCCAAAATTGAGTCGACTCCCGTTTGCGGGGTGGCAATGAGGAACGAAGTGGTGGCTCCCTTCGAAGCCCCTTCTTTGCGCAGCGACATCGCCGTGGGGATCACGCCGCACGAACAGAGCGGCAGCGGAATGCCGAAGAGCGCGGCGAGCAACACCGAACGAAGGTTGGCCCCTGAAAGGTAGCGGCTGTAGAGCGAACCCGGCACAAAAGCATGCAACAAACCCGCCACGAGAAAACCGAGTAGCAGGTAGGGCGACATTTCATTGATAAGACGGAGAATTTCGTACATGATGAATTACTTTGATTTTGATACGGCAAAGGTAGCTGTATGCCGTTCGAAATGTCTTACACAATTCCGCGAAAAATTTACAGCTCGAGAGCCGTGGAGGGAATACTGCGCAATAAAAACGTGCCCTCTGAGGCACGCGATTCGCAAATCCATATTTCACGTCGGCAAAAATACATATTTTACATTGATTCCGCAGTATTTTCCTTTGAGAACGATCCGAAAATACTTCCATGGCTGAATGCTTTGCCGCTACTTCCACGTTTACCCAATA
>ERZ1674045.115-NODE-115-length-31019-cov-7.615586_pt1 | contig 31019 bp, 27 predicted proteins | sample MGYA00581131_ERZ1674045 | MGnify/ENA primary metagenome ERZ1674045 (study PRJEB41354, sample SAMEA4873299) | human saliva metagenome | biome: human-associated habitat [ENVO:00009003]; feature: mouth environment [ENVO:08000002]; material: saliva material...
AATTGTCGCTTCATCTTTTATCATTAAGCCATCAACAGAGAGGGCATTAAAATGAAGAAAATTGTTTATATTGATATGGATAATGTGATGGTTGATTTCCCGTCTGGTATTGCAAAATTAGATGAGAAAACCAAGCAAGAGTATGAAGGGCGATATGATGAAGTTGAGGGCATTTTTAGCTTAATGGAGCCGATGCCTAACGCCATTTCTGCCGTACATAAATTGATAAAAAAATATCATATTTACGCACTTTCTACCGCGCCTTGGCATAATCCATCAGCTTGGAGTGATAAAGTAAAATGGATTCAGCGTTATTTCGGCGAAGAAAAAGGCTCGGCATTATACAAACGGTTAATTTTATCTCACCATAAAAACCTGAACCAAGGTGATTATTTAATTGATGATCGCACTAAAAATGGGGCAGATAAATTCGAAGGCAAACACTTACATTTTGGTACTGAACAATTTGCTAACTGGAACTGCGTGCTATCTTATTTGGACTGCGGCCCTTTTACGCCAAGTGATATTTTGCAAGATTGCTTGAAAAAGCCAGCCGCCCTCGTACAAGTTGAAACTGAGGAGCAAAGTCGAATTATTGGTACTTTTGCAGATCGCTATAAATGGCAAGTGTTTAATTTGGCATGTGTTTATGCGGATGAAACAACAACCGAACAGAAAACTGTCTATTTAATTATCAGCCCTTATTTCAGTGATGAATTTAAAATACGTATTGAAGCAATGAGTGCCCATATTCAAGCCGAATATGACGTGTTATTACGCTCAAAATCACAGCTAAAACAATATTTCCAACGCCTTTCAGAGAAGCCATTCTTGCATATTGAAAGCTATACGTATCAACCCCTTTATAAAGCGGGGAATATATTTGGCATGATGGCTAGAGATAGACAGATTGATGAAATTTTAAAAGAAAAAGGAGCCTGAAAAATGATAGAGAAAAATAAACCAATTTGCGTGGTATTAACTGGTGCAGGCATTAGTGCTGAAAGTGGCATTCCTACTTTTAGAGCGGAAGATGGATTGTGGGCTGGGCATAAAGTAGAAGAAGTTTGCACGCCTGAAGCCTTAAAGAAAAACCGTGCAAAAGTGCTCGATTTCTATAACCAACGTCGTAAAAATGCCGCAGCGGCTAAACCAAACGCTGCGCATATCGCCTTAGTTGAATTAGAAAAAGCTTATGATGTGAGAATCATCACGCAAAATGTGGATGATTTACATGAACGTGCAGGAAGCTCGAATGTTTTACATTTACATGGAGAATTAAATAAAGCACGCAGTAGTTTTGATGAGAGCTATATTATAGATTGCTTTGGTGATCAGAAATTGGAAGATAAAGATCCAAACGGACATTCAATGCGCCCATATATTGTTTTTTTCGGCGAAATGGTACCAATGCTAGAGAGAGCCGTGGATATTGTTGAACAAGCGGATGTGGTGTTGGTCATCGGTACGTCTTTGCAAGTGTATCCTGCTAACGGCTTAGTTAATGAAGCCCCAAGAAAAGTGCCAATTTACTTGATCGATCCAAATCCCAATACAGGCTTTGTTCGTAAGCAAGTTATTGCAATCAAAGAAAAAGCGGGTGAGGGCGTACCGAAGGTAGTAGCAGAGTTATTGGAGAAAATTAAAAAATCATAGAAAAACGACCGCACTTTTTAAATAAATAGCGACTTCGGTCGCTGTTTATCATTACTTATCTTGCTTATGTTTAAGCATATGCATAATGAGCCTAATAAGCGTTTCTTTTTGTTTCGGATCAGATTCTGCCACTAATAAAGTGAGTGCTGCAAGCCCAGTATCATTGATAACTGGATGTCCATTATGATCAAATAAACGCCCATTTCTATGTAAGAAATCCACAAATAAAAATGCGCCACTACGTTTATTACCATCTGAAAAAGGATGATTCTTGACGACAAAATAAAGTAAATGTGCCGCTTTTGCTTCAATGCTTGGATAAGCGGGCTCACCAAATACACTTTGATCTAAATTACCTAAAATCGCAGATAAGCCATTATCTCGTTCACGTCCAAACAGATCACTTGCTTCACCTTTTGCCATCAGCTGAGATTTTAACTCTGCTAGTGCAGAACAGGCCTCAGCATAAGTCGGTAATGTACCGCCTTGCTGTGTTTGTGGCTCGGTAAGTAAACCTTCATCATATTGTTGTAGCCATAAAAAGGTATGCGTATAACGGCTGACAATATCCACTAATCCACGACCACTTTCTAGCGTTAATTCCGATGAATTTGCCGTTTTTTGAATGAGAGCAAGTGCTTGTTCTAATTCGTGAGCATTTTGCTGCAAACGCTTTTGGTTAATGGTATAGCCTTGGGTCAGATATTCTTTTAAACGTGCCGTTGCCCAGATTCTAAAATTTGTTGCAGATTTAGACTTCACTCGATAGCCTACTGAAATAATAGCATCCAAATTATAATGTTTAACCTTACGAGTAACTTGTCTTTTCCCTTCGTGTCGAACTACCGAGAAATCCTCGGTAGTTAAATTTTCATCAAGTTCTGCTTCATTAAAAATATTTTTTAAGTGTAGGCTTATGTTATCTGAGCTAGTATCAAAAATATTTGCCATCTGCACCTGAGAAAGCCAAACGGTATCATTTTCAAATCTCACTTCCACTTGCGTTGTACCATCTTGAGCTTGGTAAATTTCAATCGGATTTTGGTTATTCATATTCTTTTCCTTAATAAGTTACATGTATATATAAACAGATAAATATGCATATTGCAATACAGATAATCTTATTTGCAAAAAATCTCCTAAAAATAACCGCTTGTAATATTCACTAACGACACGCATTGTCGCTCTCCTCCCTATAATTTCTCCATAAAAGAGAGTTTTTTTACTTTTTACAACACGCTTAAGCCCTTTCTATATAAACAACACAGGAGAAAACTTATGGCAATGAAAGTCACTTTTAAACGAGATCCGCTTTTTGAGGATGTAAAAAAATTCGTACAACAAGAAAAATTTACATCTGGTTCACGGATTCAACGCAAATTTAGTTTAGGCTTTAATCGAGCTGCAAGAATTGTAGAACAACTAGAAGAAGCCGGCGTTATTTCACCAATGAAAAATGGACAGAGAAAAGTATTATGAAAAATGACTTAAATTATGCAGTGGAACTTATCCGCAAGGCAGACGGCATTTTAATTACTGCTGGGGCAGGAATGAGCGTGGATTCAGGTTTGCCGGATTTTAGAAGTGTCGGCGGGTTTTGGAATGCCTACCCAATGTTTAAAAGCCGCAATATCAATTTCCAAGATATTGCGACGCCATTGGCTTATGAAACCCATCAAGAGTTAGCTTATTGGTTTTATGGGCATCGCTTATCGCAATATCGCGCAACAAGCCCGCATGAGGGCTACCAAATTTTAAAACGTTGGGCAGAAAGTAAACCACATGGTTATTTTGTTTTCACAAGCAATGTTGATGGGCATTTTCAGAAAGCGGGGTTTGAAGAAGGACGCATTTATGAAGTACATGGCACACTAGAGCGTTTGCAGTGTGCGCATAATTGCCGCGATTTAAGTTGGTCAGCAAAAGAATTTCAACCTGTGGTGGATAACGAAAGCTTGCGCTTATTGAGTGAGCCACCTCATTGCCCTTATTGTCAGCGTTTAGCAAGACAGAATGTGCTTATGTTTGACGATTATTTTTACAGCAGTAATTATCAAAATTTAAAACGAAATAAGCTCGATTTATGGTTAAAAGAAGTGCAAAATCTCGTCATCATCGAACTGGGAGCGGGGAAAGCCATTCCAACTGTACGTCGATTTTCTGAACGTACGGCAAAAGCAAAAAAGGGCGGATTTATCCGTATTAATCCACAAGATGCAGGCGTGCCGAAAATGCACTTTTTAAGTTTAGAAATGAAAGCGTTAGATGCGCTAAAAGCGATTGATAGCCTTCTAAATCCTTCTCAACAAGCGGTTGAATAATGGAAAATTTTTGCGAAATTACCTTCTGCCAACAAATTGGCAGTAAGAAGCGACACAACCAAGATGCCCTTTTTAATGGTGAGGCGGTGTTTCAATATAAACTCAAAACGGCTGAAAAACGCCTTGAAAACCGACCGCACTTTATTGTGGGCGTGGCAGATGGTATTTCCAATAGCAACCGACCTGAAAAAGCGAGCAAGTTGGCAATGCAATTGCTAAGCCAAATGGAAAGCATAAGTCGTCAAACGATCTACGATTTACAATCCAGTTTATCAGCAGAATTAGCAGAGGATTATTTTGGCTCAGCAACCACTTTTGTGGCGGCTGAGATTGATCAAATAACTCGTAAAGCCAAAATTCTCAGCGTAGGTGATAGTCGAGCTTATTTAATTGATACCAAAGGAAACTGGCAACAAATCACGCAAGATCATTCTATTCTGTCTGAATTGTTGGCTGATTTTCCCGATAAAAAAGAAGAAGACTTTGCCACGATTTATGGCGGTGTTTCTTCTTGTTTAGTCGCCGATTATTCCGAATTTCAAGATAAAATTTTTTATCAAGAAATTGAAATTAAACAAGGGGAAAGTTTATTACTTTGTTCTGATGGATTAACTGATGGACTTTCTGCTGAAGTAAGAGAAAAGATTTGGAAACAATATGATAATGATAAATCTCGATTGACTGTTTACCGTAAATTAATTGAGAAACAAAGGTTTTATGATGATTTATCAGTTATAATTTGTGCGTTTTGATTCATGTTAAAAAATATTCTAAGGAACCTAAATTATTATGAATGATGAAAAAGCAAAAATACTTAAGATTAAAGATGTATTTGATTTAAATTTGAGCATTCCTGATTATCAAAGACCATACAAATGGACAGTTAAAAATGTTCAGCAGCTTCTAGAAGATTTATCAGAGCACTTCAGTCAAAATCAGAAATCTTATCGGATTGGTACTTTAATTACACATAAAAATGATGAGTGTAGTGATATTGTAGATGGTCAACAAAGAATTACCACATTATTCCTATTATTAAAATATTTAGATTGCAATTTTGGAAAAGAAGTAGGTTTAATTTACAAGCATTCAATAAGTTCCAATAATATAATTAAAAATTATAATTTTATTAATGAATTTATTTCAGACTCTTCTTTGAATAAATATGATTTTTATAAATATATATTGGATAAGTGTGAAATGGTATGTATTGAACTAATAGATTTAGATGAAGCGTTTCAGTTCTTTGACTCTCAAAATTCGAGAGGAAAAGCTTTGCAGGCTTATGATCTTCTAAAAGCCTTTCATTTAAGGTCCATATCAAATGATAATAAAGAACAGCTTGAATATGTTGAAAAATGGGAAAATTCTATTATTTCTACGAGATTTAATAAAAATGGTGATCTTTATTTTATTATAAATTTAATACTTTTTAGGTTGAGAAGATGGCTTCATTATCAAAATGGATTTCATTTCACTACAGATGATCTTGATGTTTTTAAAGGAGTAGATGATAGTATGAATTACCCTTATCTTACTTCAATTAAAGCTACTCAATATTTATATAAAATGGCTAATTTAAATCCTTTTATTTATAATCGTGAGTTTATAGAAAATCCTTTTTTTATTTCTCAAACTATTATAAATGGTAGTTTGTTTTTTAGTTATGTTGAGCATTATATAAAATTGTATGATTGTTTATTCAATCCTAACAATGGAAGATTAAAGAGAACTAAAGTATTAGATACAAATGTCTTGGATTTTATTTATTATAATAACTATGAAAGAACGGGGGATACATATGTACGTAATTTATTCCAGGCTATAGTTATTTATTATTATGATAAATTTGGAGATAACCATTTAGATACTGCTGTTATAAAAATATTAAAATGGTCTTATAGGATTAGAATGGAAAAATTTAGTGTGCGAGTAGAAACTATAGAAAATGAGGTGCAATCTAAAAATAGCATTCTTCATTATATCGATCAAATTATACACTCTAAAGATATATTAAAGTATTCTATATCTCTAAACATAAAGGAAGTAAATAGAAAGAATATTCATGTTTTAAATTCATTGTTTAATTTTAATTTTGAGGAGCTAAAGGATGAGAAGTGAAGGTATTGATTATTTAACAATTAAAGATTTGTTAAGTAATAAAGATAGATATTTGATTCCTCTTTATCAAAGAAATTACTCTTGGGGTAAGGATGAAATAGAGCAACTTATCAATGATATATATATTGCTTCTAATTTAAATAAAAATTATTACATTGGAAGTTTGGTTGTGTATAAAGATAGAGAATATTATGAGGTTATTGATGGTCAGCAGAGATTGACAACAATTAATATATTAAATGCAGCTTTTTATAAGATTAATAATATAAATTATCAATTGGGTAGTAATCTAAGCTTTTCTCATAGAGTTAATTCTGAATTGTCTCTTAAGTCTATATATGGTAAGGACCTTGGCCATCTGTATTATGATAAGTTTAATAATATTGAATTTGGATATGATTTTGCTGTTAGAAAGCTAGAAGAGATAAAAGAGAATGATGCTGATGGCTTTAATTTATTTTTAGATTTCTTTTTTAATAAAGTACTAATTTTAAGAACAGAAGTATTACCAGAAACAGATCTTAATCATTATTTTGAAATTATGAATAGTCGAGGAGAACAACTTGAACAGCATGAGATTTTAAAAGCTCATTTTATGAGCAAATTTACAGAAGGTATAGGTAATAAAGATAATGATTCGATAAAAGCTCAAGCTTTATTTGGTAATATCTGGGACGCCTGTTCAGATATGGAGAGAAATGTTGTTATGGGATTTTCTCCAGGGGTTCGAGAGAAGCTCTTCTTTGAAACTAAAAGTAAATATGGTGAGAATCAAGAAAAATATCTTGAGAATTTTAAGTGCAAAAACTTTAATGAAATACTTAGCAAACTAGAAGAACAAAATATAAAAGAAGTTAACGGCGCTAGAAATATTATTGACATCCTTGAAAAAGAGATTTTTGCCCCTAAAAATAGTAATGAAGTTCAAGAGGAAATAATTCAGGAGAATACAAGTAGTATAATTAATTTTTCTAATTTCTTAATGCATGCGTTAAAAGCTTATAAAAAAGATAAGCAGAGTGAAATTGAGTTAGATGATAAGAAATTAATTTTTACATTTAAAGAATTTATTAAAACAAGGGTGGATGTTGAGGATTTTATATTTTTCTTATTAAGAATAAGATTGTGTTTTGATAAATATATAATAAAGTATACCAAATCTTCGAATGAAGATTGGTCATTGAAAACGGCATATCTTTATACAAATAAAGGAAACAAGAGTGTGCAGTATATTGACACATTTCTAGATGGGGAACAGGGTAAAATAAAGTTACTTCTTTCAATGTTTCAGACTGTTTATACTACGAAGAATTATAAAAATTGGTTATTTTCTATATTAAATGGATTTATAAATGAAAATTGGAATACTAATAATTATATATCTAACTTAGAAAGCCTTGCTAAAAAAACAGCTAAAGATAGTGATGAGCTAGATAAAGGAACTAAAGTTAGACATTTTATATTTAATTATTTAGATTATCTTCTTTATAAAAAGTATAAAGATGAGAGTATACTCGCTTATTTGCCTGAGCAAAAGATAAGGCATGATAAGTTTAATGAGCTAGAATCTTATTTTGATAAGTTTAGATTTTCTTATAGACATTCTATAGAACATTGTTATGCACAGAACCTTAATAAAGATGAAGATCTTGGTTATATAGAGAAAGGGGTAAAAGTAATTGATAGTTTTGGAAATTTATGTCTTATAGAAGCAGATTTTAATTCCTCATTATCAGATAATACAGTTCCCTTAAAGAGAGAAAAGTTACTTGAGTTATTGAGAAAAAATCGAGATCGTTCAGCTAGCCTAAAACAAGTTATTATGTTGATGTATGATGATAATTGTTGGTCTTCTCAGAGCGCTAAGAAAACAATTGAAGAACACGGTAAGCGGATGAAAGAATTATTGAATGAGAGTTTCAATTCCTAACGACACCTTTTGTCGCACCACTCACTAAAATACTCCTTACCAACCCAGTAAGGAGTATTTTTTATGTCTGAATATAAATTAAACCCACCTACAGTGTCTTCTTATACTGAAAATATGATGCTTAAAGTTTTATTTGAGCATAAAGGTTTTTCTGAAGTGTTTCGGGAGAGTAGTTGGCGAAGTGATGAAATTGCCAGTGCGTTTGGGCTGCCTGAAGAATTAGAGAATGATAAAAATTTACGCACAGTTGCTCGTCGGCTTTTAAAAGCGCGGTATAAAACACTCCAAAAATCCACCGCACTTTTACCGGAGTTATGGAAACAGGCGTATGAAAATTTGGTAACGTTGGCAGAATTTTTGCAACTGAATCCCGTTGAACAGGAACTTCTCCGCTTTGCCATGCATTTACGCAGTGAAGGAGCTATGCGAGATTTGTTTGGCTACTTGCCGAAATCGGATTTGCAAAGAACGGCGGCGATCATGGCGGATTTACTTAAACAGCCGAAAAATCAGATTCTATCCGCCTTAAAGAAAGGCAGTAAACTCGATGCTTATGGTCTGATTGATCGCGATTATCGCCCCGATAGTGTGCATGATTATTTAGATTGGGGCGAAACCTTAGATTTTGATGAATTTGTGACACAACCATTAAACGAAAACGTCCTATTAAAATCTTGTACAGAATTTGCTCAAGTGCCAAGTTTGCAACTGGATGATTTTGCCCATATTGCCGGCATGAAAGAGATGATGTTGACTTATTTGCAACAAGCACTAAAACATCATCAGAAAGGTGTGAATCTTTTAATTTATGGTGTGCCCGGCACAGGTAAAACCGAATTTGCCGGATTGCTTGCACAAGCATTAGGGATTTCGGCGTATAACATTACCTACATGGATTCTGACGGAGATGTTGTGAAGGCAGAGCAACGCCTGAACTACAGTCGCCTTGCTCAAACGTTATTAAACGGCAAGCAGGCACTTTTAATTTTTGATGAAATTGAAGATGTGTTTAACGGCTCGCTTATGGAGCGTTCTGTTGCACAAAAAAATAAAGCATGGACAAATCAGTTGCTGGAGAATAATAACGTGCCGATAATTTGGTTGTCCAATTCTGTAAACAGTATAGATGCGGCTTTTTTGCGTCGTTTTGATTTTGTGTTTGAAATGCCGGATTTGCCGTTGAAAAATAAATCGGCGTTAATTTCGCAGTTGGCAGGCGGTAAATTAACGGCGGAATATGTGCAACATTTTGCCAAAGTGCGGTCACTTTCACCGGCGATTTTAACGCGCGTGTTCAATGTAGCAAATGCGGTTGATAACGGCAAAAAAACTTTTTCTGAGGTTTTGCTTGCGCTCTTTAATGAAACCTTACAGGCCCAAGGCAAAAAGAAAATTGAGCCGTTGGTGGAAAGTAAACTTAGTTATCAGCTTGACTGGGTTTCCTGCAATGAGAATATTCATAAAATCAGCGAAGGATTAATGCGAACCAAGAAAGGCAGAATTTGTTGTTATGGTCCGCCGGGCACAGGGAAAACCGCTTGGGCAGGTTGGCTTGCCGAGCAGTTAGATATGCCGTTGTTGCTTTGCAAAGGGTCTGATTTGCTCGATCCTTATGTCGGCGGAACAGAACAAAAAATTGCGGAGGCATTCGAATCGGCGAAGCGTGATAATTGTTTGCTAGTGCTGGACGAAGTGGATACCTTCCTGTTTTCACGCGACGGTGCAGAACGTAGTTGGGAACGTTCTCAAGTCAATGAGATGTTGACACAAATTGAGCGTTTTGAAGGTTTAATGGTGGTTTCAACGAATTTGATGAATGTGCTGGATCCGGCAGCATTACGGCGTTTTGATTTAAAATTGAAGTTTGATTATTTAACGCTGCCACAACGCTTAGATTTTGCTAAACAACAAGCAGAAATTTTAGGGTTGCCGTTGTTATCGGAAGAGGATTTAAGTCAGATTGAATCGCTTAATCTGCTGACGCCTGGAGATTTTGCCGCAGTAGCTCGCCGCCACCAGTTTTCTCCTTTTCAAAAGGTGCAAGATTGGCTGAGCGCATTACAAGGTGAATGTGAAGTGAAACCAGCGTTTTCTGCAACGACACGACGGATTGGGTTCTAATTAAAGTGCGGTCAAAATACTCATTGTTTTTTGACCGCACTTTTTATTCTCCTGTCAGCCAACTTGCGAGCAAAATAACGATGGTGAAAATAGCGAACCAAATAAGGTGAAGTTTAGTGCTTTTTCGATTAATTTCGGCATTATGCTGGCGTCGTTCTTCGAGTTTTTGTTTGTAAATTTCAAGATCTTCTTTTTTAAAAGAGAACCCACAATTTGGACAAAACTGAGCCGATTCGCTGATTTTTTTACGACATTCAGGGCAGCGGGTAAGAGCCATTGATGATCCTTTTTTAATTATTTTAATTTATAAACATATTGTAAGTGAAAAAAGCGTAATGATAAACGTGATATAGATCACAAATTTGAAACATTGTAAAAATTAAAATTTTGATTTTGAGAATTTTAACTTAGAATACCGCCGACGAAGTCTAGTATATGGCTAGATTTCGGTATTCATTTATTCCTGAGGAGTATTTTTTATGTTGTGGTTTTTCTTCTGCGTGGCGTTATTGCTTGCAGGTTATTTCTTTTATAGTCGAGTGATTGAGCGCATTTTTGTGATCAATCCAAATCGTCAAACGCCAGCGTATGCCATGAATGATGGCGTTGACTATATGCCAATGTCTAAAACCAAGATTTGGTTAATTCAATTGTTAAACATTGCTGGTACAGGCCCAATCTTTGGTCCGATTCTTGGTGCGTTATACGGACCAGTTGCAATGCTTTGGATTGTAGTGGGTTGTATCTTTGCTGGTGCGGTACACGATTATTTCTGCGGAATGTTAAGTGTGCGTAATGGTGGGGCATCTATGCCAAACCTTGCAGGTAAATACTTAGGTCGTCCAGTTAAAGCATTCATTAACGTATTAGCTGTTGTGCTTTTATTATTAGTAGGTGTGGTATTCGTAGCAAGTCCTGCTCAATTAATGGGTACGATTACAATGGATGTGTTCGGTGCTGCATCAAGTAGCATTTCTATTAGCAATGCGGAAGAAATCCATCAGGTAGCTGAAGCAGGTGGTATTACCGTTTGGGGTATGGATAAAGCGACGGTTATCAGTGTTTGGACTGCTATCATCTTCATTTACTATATTCTTGCGACATTACTTCCAGTTGATAAAATCATTGGCCGTATCTATCCGTTCTTCGGCGCATTATTGCTATTTATGTCTGTGGGTATGGTATATGGTTTAGTCAGTGCAGATCTTAGCTCAGCGGATCCAATTTCTTTCTATCGTTCTGTGGACGGTATGTCTTTTGAGAAATTCTTCCAAAACTTTGAAACCCGTGCAGATTTACCATTATGGCCACTCTTGTTCTTAACCATCTCTTGTGGTGCATTATCTGGTTTCCACGCAACACAAAGCCCGTTAATGGCGCGTTGTACTGAAAACGAAAAAGAAGCACGTTTCATTTTCTACGGTGCGATGATCGGTGAAGGTGTGATTGCATTAGTATGGTGTGCGGTTGGTTTAAGTTTCTATGATTCTTTACCAGACTTATTAGCTGCAATTAAAGCAGGTTCTCCTTCTAAAGTGGTTTATGATTCTTCTATCCACTTCTTAGGTTTTGTCGGCGGTATTTTTGCAGTATTAGGTGTGGTTGTTCTTCCTATTACATCAGGCGATACAGCATTCCGTGCGGCACGTCTTGTTATTGCAGAATTCTTCAACTTAGAACAAAAAACCTTAGCTAAACGTTTAATGATTGCTGTTCCATTATTTACGCTTGGTTTTATCGTATCAAAAATCGACTTCTCAATCTTATGGCGTTACTTCACTTGGGCAAACCAAACCACAGCGATGGTAATGTTATGGACTGCAGCAGCATACTTATACCGTTATAATAAATTCCACTGGGTATGTACAATTCCTGCGGTATTTATCAGTACAGTATGTTTCACTTACCTAGCATACAACAAAATTGGTTTCGGTTTAGACTATCAATTATCTGTTTATATCGGCTTAGGTTTAACAGCACTTTGTTTAGTATTATTCTTCACACAGCTTAAACCATTAGGTGCTCGTGACGAAGAAGCTTATGTAAATAACTAGTCAAATTGAGTTAAAAATTTAAAAACCGTTTGAGGAAAACCTCAAACGGTTTTTTTGTTTATTTTATTACCAAAATTTACCAATCTTTACGTTTTAATTGCTTGCAAGTTAAGGCTACAACCGATAAACTTACACAAAGTGGTGAAAAGTGGAATTTTGTGGATAATTCTGCTAATTTTTCTAAAAATAAACGTTTAAAGGTAGAAAAATGTTTCGTGGTGCAGCAGCGGTAAATTTAGATGCGAAGGGTCGTGTAGCGATTCCTACTCGTTATCGTGCTGAAATCATGGAAAAGAACCAAGGCCAAATGGTTTGTACCGTTGATATTCGTCAGCCTTGTTTATTGCTTTATCCTTTAGATGAGTGGGAAAAAATCGAACAAAAACTACTTTCACTCTCCAACTTTGACCCAAATCAACGCCGTTTACAACGTGTTATGCTCGGTTATGCCACTGAATGTGAAATGGATGCGCAAGGTCGTATTTTATTAAGTGGTCCATTACGTCAACACGCAAAATTAGAAAAAGGCTTAATGTTGGTAGGGCAGTTGAATAAATTTGAAATTTGGAGCGATACTGAATGGTACGCACAAATTGATGAAGATATCGAAATTGGCTCAAGTGCTGAATTCGGAGCTTCTGAAGAACTAAAAATGCTGTCATTATAGAACAGCAGCACTAGCAGGATAAGCGGTGCTTGCGCCGCTCTATCTTCTCTTTATCGATTTTGATTTAACGTTTACTTATGACTATGCAAAATTCCTTTTCTGCACCTGAACATATCACGGTTTTGCTTCATGAAGCGGTGAATGGTTTGGCATTGAAAGAAAATGGAATTTATATTGATGGTACCTTTGGTCGTGGTGGTCATTCTCGTCTAATTCTCTCCCAACTTTCTGAAAATGGTCGTTTAATTGCGGTTGATCGTGATCCGCGTGCCATTGCTGAAGCTGAAAAAATTCAAGACCCTCGTTTTCATATTGAACATAATAGCTTTTCTCACATTCCAGACATCTGTCAAAAACTCGATTTAGTTGGTAAAATTGACGGCATTTTGCTGGATTTAGGGGTGTCATCTCCACAGCTTGATGAAGCAGAGCGTGGTTTCAGTTTTATGAAAGATGGTCCGTTAGATATGCGCATGGATACCACACAAGGTTTATCCGCGGCAGAGTGGTTAAAACAAGTATCCGTTGATGATTTAACTTGGGTGTTAAAAACCTTTGGTGAAGAGCGTTTTGCAAAACGAATTGCCACTGCCATCGTAGAATTTAATAAAAGTGCGGTTAAAAATGGCACTGAATGTTTAAGTCGTACTTCTCAGCTTGCTGAATTAATTGCTCAAGCCGTACCATTTAAAGATAAACATAAGCATCCGGCTACTCGTAGTTTCCAAGCCATTCGAATTTATATTAATGCGGAATTAGATGAGTTAGAAAGTGTATTAAATTCTGCATTAGATATGTTGGCCCCTGAAGGGCGTTTATCGATTATCAGTTTCCATTCACTTGAAGACAGAATGGTAAAACATTTCATGCGTAAGCAAAGCAAAGGCGAGGATATTCCAAGAGGCTTACCACTACGTGAAGATCAAATTCAACGGAATCAAAAGTTAAAAATCATTGGTAAAGCAATTCAGCCGAGTGAGGCAGAAATTTCGGCAAATCCACGTTCAAGAAGTGCGGTTTTACGTATTGCGGAAAGGGTGAAATAAGATGTTAGAAAATAGCGAACGTTATCCTTTACAACATATTCTCGTTGAAGATATTTTTTCTTCTAATAAATTAATTGTCGTCTTACTTTTATTAATTTTAGCTTCTGCAATGGGCACGATTTGGATGACCCACCAAACACGAGGCTTAATTTCTGAAAACGGGCAGTTGGTATTACAACACCAAGCCCTTGAAAACGAATATCGCAATTTGCAATTACAAGAAGCAACCGAAAGTGATAATACAAGAGTTGAATCCATTGCAATTGGTACATTAAAAATGCAACGTGTTCAAAGTGAACAAGAAGTGGTTATTTTTGAATAGGGATTTTGAATAAAATGGTTAGATTTAATTCCTCTAAGAAACCAGGAAAGCCAAAGAAAACAATTAGAAAATTGGCTCAACCTGCGTCAGTAAAACCAAACAAACCGAAAATGGTGTTTGAGAAATGTTTCCTTCGTGGTCGTTATCTCATCGCGACAAGTTTTATTTTCTTAGGCTTAGGCGCATTAGTGGCTCGTGCTGCTTATGTGCAATCTGTTAATTCAGAAACCCTTTCTGGTGAAGCGGACAAACGTTCATTACGTAAAGATGACGTGCTTTCTGTTCGTGGTTCAATTTTAGATCGTAACGGTCAATTGTTATCGGTGAGTGTGCCGATGAGCGCGATCGTGGCTGAACCTCGTTTAATGTTAAAAGAAAATGCATTAGAGGATAAAGAACGTATCAAAGCCCTTGCTAACGAATTAAATATGACACCTGCTGAGTTGGTGAAAAAAATTGAGAAAAATCCAAAATCAGGTTTCTTGTATTTAGCACGTCAAGTAGAAGCGGGCAAAGCAAATTATATCCGTGACCTAAAAATTAAAGGTATTTCATTAGAAACTGAACCACGTCGTTTTTATCCACGTGTAGAAGAAGCGGCTCAATTAATCGGCTTTACCAACATTGATGGTAAAGGGATTGAAGGCGTTGAGGCAAGTTTCAACTCAATGTTAGTGGGGAAAGACGGTGCGCGTGTTGTACGTAAAGACAAACGTGGTAACGTGGTTGAGCATATTGCAGATGAGAAAAAATACGATGCGCAAGATGTAACCTTAAGTATCGATGAAAAATTGCAATCCATGGTGTATCGCGAAATCAAAAAAGCGGTAACTGAGAACAAAGCTGAATCTGGTACTGCGGTACTGGTAGATGTGCGTACGGGTGAAGTATTAGCAATGGCAACAGCGCCTTCTTACAACCCGAATAACTTGGCTAATGTGAAAGATGAATTAAAACGTAACCGTGCAATTACGGATACTTTCGAACCAGGTTCAACAGTAAAACCTTTCGTTGTTTTGACCGCACTTCAACGTGGCGCAGCGAGACGTGATGAAGTGATTAATACAGGTTCATTTACCGTAAGTGGTAAAGAAATTGTGGACGTGGCACCTCGTCCACAACAAACCTTAGATGAAATTTTGATTAACTCCAGTAACCGTGGTGTAAGCCGTCTTGCGTTACGTATGCCACCTTCTGCATTAATGGAAACTTACCAAAATGCGGGCTTGGGTAAAGATACAGAGTTAGGCTTAATTGGTGAACAACGTGGTGTATTAAATGCAAACCGTAAACGTTGGGCAGATATCGAACGTGCTACGGTAGCTTATGGTTATGGTATCACTTCAACACCATTACAAATTGCACGTGCCTATGCGACTTTAGGTAGCTTCGGGATTTATCGTCCGCTTTCTATCACGAAAGTCGATCCGCCAGTCATTGGTCAACGTGTATTCTCTGAGAAAATCACGAAAGACGTAGTGGGCATGTTAGAAAAAGTCGCGATCAAAAATAAACGTGCGATGGTTGAAGGTTATCGTGTTGGTGTGAAAACAGGTACAGCGCGTAAAATTGAAAATGGTCACTATGTTAATAAATATGTAGCATTTACAGCAGGTATTGCACCAATTAGCGATCCACGTTATGCATTAGTTATTTTGATTAACGATCCGAAAGCAGGGCAGTACTATGGTGGTGCGGTATCAGCACCAGTATTCTCGAGCATTATGGGTTATACCTTACGTGCTAACGGTATAGCACCAGATGCAGAACCAACAGAAAAAACAGCAAGACGTACTGTTCGCTTAAGCGATCAAAAATTTGAAAAAATGAATTAAGAAAAGGCAAAACAATGAAAAAATTGACCGCACTTTTTGATCTTCCGGTGCTTTCAGACATTAATGTGAAGGCGATGGTGTTAGATAGCCGCAAGGTTACCCAGGGTGATTTGTTTGTGGCAGTAAAAGGGCATCGTTTTGATGCGAGTCAATTTGTTCCTCAAGCCATCTCTTCTAGCGCAAGTGCGGTCGTTTTAGAAACAGATTTAGAAAACGAGCATTTAAATATCCAATGGCAAAATAATGTGCCTGTGATTCATTACTATCATTTATCTGCCAATCTTTCTGCATTGGCCGGTAAATTCTATGAACATCCTTCCGAAAAACTGACTTTAGTTGGTGTAACTGGAACAAACGGTAAAACCACCGTTTCTCAATTATTAGCTCAATGGGCAACGCTATTCGGCCATAAAGCAGCCGTCATGGGCACCATTGGCAATGGTTTATTAGGTCAAGTCAAAGAAGCCAAAAATACTACAGGCTCAGCTGTTGAAGTTCAAGAAAACCTTGCTGATTTTGTCGAGAAAGGGGCAGATTTTGCTTCTATTGAAGTGTCTTCACATGGCTTAGTTCAACACCGTGTTGAAGCCCTTAAATTTAAAGCCGCTATTTTTACCAATTTAAGTCGTGATCATTTGGATTATCACGAGACAATGGAAAAGTATGCGGAAGCTAAAAAACGCTTTTTCATTGATTTAGCCCCAGAATTACAAATTCTCAATGCTGACGATCCAATTGGGTCTGCATGGTTAAATGAATTATCAAATGGTATTGCAGTCAGCTGTCGCCCAGATTTTCAACCAACTTCTAAACAATGGCTTTATGCAACACAGATTCGTTTCACTCATGAAGGTGCGGTGATTGATGTTGCTTCAAGTTGGGGTAATGGCACATTACATAGCCCATTAATTGGCGCTTTTAACGTGAGTAATCTGCTGTTAGCCACGGCCGTTTTATTGGCTTTAGGTTATTCTTTCGATGAACTTATCCGTACAGTTTCACAGCTAAAAGGGGTAAATGGAAGAATGGAATTAATTAAGAAAGCAGGTAAACCAACGGTTATCGTTGATTATGCACATACTCCGGATGCATTAGAAAAGGCATTAAATGCCGCGCGTGAACATTGTAAAGGCAAACTTTGGTGCATCTTTGGTTGTGGCGGTGATCGTGATGCAGGCAAGCGTCCACTGATGGCAAAAGCGGCTGAGCAGTTTGCAGATTTAGTGATCGTAACCCAAGATAATCCACGCACAGAAGACCCAAATAAAATTGAAGCAGATATCCTTACGGGTTTTAGTCGAATGGAAGATGTTGGTGTGATTCCTGATCGCGAAGAAGCCATCAAATTTACCATTGAGAATGCGGTGGAAAATGATGTGATTGTGATTGCCGGTAAAGGCCATGAAAACTATCAAATCATTGGAGATAAAACACTTCATTTCTCCGATCAAGAAGTGGCTGAAGCTTATTTAACGAAAAAATAAAAAATAGAATGATTAAATTAACTACCCAACAGCTTGCTCAAATTTTAAATGCTAATCTTACTGGATATGAGCAGGCCGTTGTTGAAAATATCAATACGGATACGCGTAAATCGGTATCTAACTCACTTTTCTTTGCATTAAAAGGTGAGCATTTTGATGCACATCAATACTTAGATAAAGCCGTTGAGCAAGGTGCGACAGCCTTAGTTGTGCAACAAGCCAACACTGAAATTGCAACGCCACAATTAGTTGTTGCAGATACGCGCTTAGCCCTTGGTCAATTAGCAAAATGGTTACGTGAAAAAATTAATCCTCGTACCGTAGCGATGACAGGCTCTTCAGGTAAAACCACAGTGAAAGAGATGACCGCATCCATTCTGCAACAAACAGCGGACAATCCTGAAGCAGTGCTATTCACTAATGGTAATTTCAACAACGATATTGGCGTACCATTAACGTTATTACGCTTAACCGAACAACATAAATTTGCCGTTATTGAATTAGGTGCCAATCATCAAGGTGAAATTGATTACACCACGCATCTTGCTCAGCCTGAAGCCGCATTAGTGAATAATGTAGCGGCTGCACATTTAGAAGGATTTGGTTCAATTGAAGGTGTAGCGCGTGCGAAAGGGGAAATCTATCGTGGTTTAACCCCAAATGGTGTAGCCATTATTAACAGTGAACATGATTATATTGAATTGTGGCAAAAAGAAATAGGTTCCCATGCTATTCAATATTTTAATGGTGGCGATTACAAAGCTGAAAATGTAAAACATTCACCTAATGGCTCGATGTTTACGTTAGTTTCGCCAAAAGGTAGTATTGAAATTAATTTGCCTTATTTAGGTGAGCATAATGTAAAAAATGCTTTGGCAGCGACCGCGCTTGCTATGAATGTGGGCGCGAGTCTTGCTGATGTTAAAGCCGGTCTTGAACATCACTCTCAAGTAAAAGGACGCTTATTCCCGATTCAAGTGAATGAAAATCTCCTTTTATTAGATGATACTTACAATGCGAATGTCGATTCTTTACAAGCTGCGATTGATGTTTTAAAAGGTTATGATGCTTTTCGTATTCTACTCGTGGGCGATATGAAAGAATTAGGCGAGGATAGTCTAAAATGTCATCGACAAGTGGGCGAGCATGCAAAACAAGCTAAATTAGATTTAGTGCTTTCTTACGGAACGGAAAGTGCGGTCATTTCTGAAGCTGTTTTGGGAAAACATTTTACAGATAAAGCTGAATTGACAGCTTATGCGTTAGATATTATTAAACAGAAATTACAAGAAAACCAAAAAGTCGTCGTATTAGCGAAAGGCTCGCGCTCAATGAAAATGGAAGAGACGATTTATTCATTAAAGGATAGCTTATGTTAGTTTGGCTTGCTGAATACTTAGTTCGCTATGAAACGGCATTCAATGCCATTTCCTATATTACCGTACGTGCGATTTTGGCATTATTGACCGCACTTTTCATTTCTTTATGGATTGGTCCGAAAGTGATCAAACGCCTTCAAATTTTAAAATTTGGGCAAGAAGTGCGTAATGACGGTCCTGAAAGTCACTTTTCGAAAAAAGGCACCCCAACTATGGGCGGTGTGATGATTTTATTCTCCATCGGTGTGAGTACGTTATTATGGGCTAACTTAATGAATCCTTATGTTTGGATTTGCTTATTTGTGTTGTTTGGCTACGGTGCAATTGGCTTTGTGGATGATTTCCGTAAAATCACGCGTAAAAATACAGATGGTTTAATTGCGCGTTGGAAATATTTCTGGATGTCAGTAGTCGCATTAGTAGCGATCATTTGGTTATATTGGTTAGGTCATGATACAGATGCAACCCGTTTAGTGATTCCATTCTTCAAAGATATCATGCCGCAATTAGGCCTATTCTATATTGTGTTGTCTTACTTTGTGATTGTGGGCACAGGCAATGCGGTAAACTTAACCGACGGTTTAGATGGTCTTGCCATCATGCCAACAGCGTTAGTCGCAGGTGCATTTGCTTTAATTGCATGGGCGACTGGTAACGTTAATTTTGCAGAATACTTACATATTCCTTATATCAAATATAGTTCAGAAGTCGTAGTGTTCTGTACTGCAATCGTAGGGGCTGGCTTAGGATTCTTATGGTTTAACACTTATCCGGCTCAAGTCTTTATGGGCGATGTAGGTTCTCTAGCACTTGGTGGCGCACTCGGTGTTGTTGCCATCCTTGTTCGTCAAGAATTCTTATTAGTGATTATGGGTGGTGTATTTGTTGTTGAAGCCTTGTCTGTGATTTTGCAAGTGGGTTCTTACAAATTAAGAAAACAACGTATTTTTAGAATGGCACCAATTCATCACCACTTTGAATTAAAAGGTTGGCCAGAACCAAGAGTGATTATTCGGTTTTGGATTATCTCCTTAATGTTGGTGTTGATGGGGCTTGTAACGCTCAAACTAAGATAATTTTTGTAGGGTGCACTTGTTGCACCCTGCGTGATCCCAGAATACGAGAGAAGAAAAACAACATGACAAATCTATATCAAAATAAAACTATCACCATCATAGGCCTCGGAAAAACAGGCCTTTCTTGCGTTGAATATCTTCAATCTCAACAAGCGAATATTCATGTAATTGATACTCGCGAACATCCTGCTGGCGCGGATCAATTACCTAAAAATGTTCCTTTACACACAGGTAGTCTAAATCAACAATGGTTACTTGAAAGCGATATTATTGTCATTAGCCCAGGGCTCGCGGTAAAAACACCTGAAATTCAGACCGCACTTTCGGCAGGCGTAGAAGTGATTGGAGATATTGAATTATTCTGCCGAGCAGCAACGAAGCCAATTGTCGGGATTACCGGCTCTAACGGTAAAAGCACCGTGACAACATTAGTTTATGAAATGGCGAAATCGGCCGGAATAAAAGTCGGAATGGGGGGGAACATTGGCATTCCTGCGTTGTCATTATTAAATGAAGATTGCGAACTTTATGTATTAGAACTTTCCAGTTTCCAACTTGAAACCACTTATAGTTTAAAAGCGGCTGCAGCGACTGTGCTTAATGTGACTGAAGATCACATGGATCGCTATGTGGATTTAGAGGATTATCGCCAAGCCAAATTACGCATTTACCACAATGCAGAAACAGCGGTAGTGAATTTAGAAGATAAACTCACGTTTGGCGAAGGTGAAAATCAAGCTAAGAAGGTTGTGTCTTTTGCTGAAAATCAAGCGGATTACTGGCTAAAAACCGAAAAAGGTAAACAGTACTTAATGGCGAAAGAGGAAGTCATTTTACCTTGTGATGAAGCGACCTTAGTTGGCCGTCATAATTACATGAATATTTTAGCCGCTACAGCATTAGCGCAAGCAGTAGGTATAAATTTAGAGGCAATTCGTACCGCACTTCGTCAATTTAAAGGCTTAGAGCATCGTTTCCAATTAGCCCATCAAGCGAATGGTGTTCGTTGGATTAATGATTCTAAAGCCACCAATGTAGGTAGCACCGTTGCAGCATTGGCAGGGTTATATGTTGAGGGAACGTTACATCTTTTATTAGGTGGTGATGGTAAAGGGGCAGATTTTTCTGAACTCGCTGATTTAATCAACCAACCTCATATTTCAACCTATTGCTTTGGTCGTGATGGCAAACAACTCGCAGCACTTTCAAGTCAAAGCCATTTGTTTGAAACTATGGAACAAGCCATTTCATTTTTACGTCCACATTTAAAATCAGGCGATATGGTGTTATTATCTCCTGCTTGCGCAAGTTTGGATCAGTTTGCCTCTTTTGAAAAACGTGGCGAAGAGTTTACTCGTTTAGCAAAATTAGCTTAAAGAATTAAGGTAGTAATGGAATTTATCAATAAAATAAAACAAAATTATGAACAATGGGCGAGAGTGACACCGCAAGGATTACTTTACGATCGCGCATTGTTTTGGCTTTTTGTCGTGCTATTGCTGATTGGTTTAGTAGCGGTAACTTCTGCTTCAATGCCTTACAGTGCACGCGTATTTAATGATACATTCTATTTTGCTAAACGTGATGCCGTTTATGTCTTACTTTCTTTAGCGACTTGTTATTTAACTCTCCAAATTTCTTCTTCTCAATGGGAAAAGTGGCACGCTAAAATTTTCTTACTAGCCATTGTTTTATTAATACTGGTTCTCGGTATCGGTACTTCTGTTAATGGTGCAAAACGTTGGATTTCTTTGGGGATTTTAAATTTCCAGCCTGCGGAATTTGCTAAGTTAGCTTTAACCTGTTTCCTCGCGAGCTATTTTACGCGTCGTTATGATGAAGTTCGAGGTAAAAAATTCAGTGCGGTTAAGCCTTTCATTGTGATGGGGGTATTAGGCGTATTCTTACTCGCTCAACCTGACTTAGGGAGTACAGTGGTACTATTTGTGATCACTTTCGGTATGCTTTTTATTGTTGGTGCAAATTTTTGGCAATTTATTTTGCTAATTGGTACAGGCATACTTCTCTTTATTTGGTTAGTCCTTTCTGCCTCTTATCGTTTAAAACGGTTTACCGGTTTCTTAGAGCCGTTTAAAGATCCTTACGGAACAGGATTTCAGTTAACGAATTCATTGATGGCGTTTGGTCGTGGTGAAATTAGTGGGGAAGGACTGGGTAACTCCATTCAAAAACTTGATTATCTTCCTGAAGCACATACTGACTTTATCATGGCGATTATTGGTGAAGAATTCGGTTTTATTGGTATTTTTGTTGTTGTCATTCTTTTAGGTTTATTGATTTTCCGTGCGATGAAAATCGGACGTGAATCACTCATGTTAGAACAGCGTTTCCGTGGTTTTTTTGCTTTGGGTATTAGTTTCTGGATTTTCTTCCAAGGGTTTGTCAATCTCGGTATGGCATTAGGGATGTTACCGACAAAAGGTTTAACTTTCCCGTTAGTGAGTTACGGTGGTTCAAGTATCATTATTATGTCGGCAACCGTAGGGATTTTATTGCGTATTGACCATGAAAATAGATTACAACGTGGTGGTCAAGCTCGTTTGAGAGATGATTAGGGATATTTATGAGTAAAAAATTATTAGTTATGGCAGGTGGTACTGGTGGACATGTTTTCCCCGCCATCGCTGTTGCTCAAACCTTACAAAAAGAAGGTTGGGAAATTTGCTGGTTAGGCACCAAAGATCGCATGGAAGCACAGCTTGTACCAAAACATGGCATTCCTATTCGTTTTATTCAAATTTCAGGGTTGCGTGGTAAAGGCATTAAAGCATTACTAGGCGCACCTTTTGCTATTTTAAGAGCGGTATTGCAAGCTCGTAAAATTATTCAAGAATATCAACCTAATGCGGTATTAGGCATGGGTGGTTATGTGTCAGGCCCTGGAGGTATCGCTGCAAAACTTTGTGGCGTGCCAGTTATTTTACATGAACAAAATGCCGTAGCAGGCTTAACCAATGAATGGTTGGCTAAAATTGCAACACGTGTATTACAAGCTTTTCCAACGGCATTTAAAGATGCCGAAGTTGTAGGAAACCCAGTTCGCCAAGATTTATTTGAAATGCCATCACCACAAGCGCGTTTTTCAGAAAGAAGTGGAAAATTGAGAGTACTTGTCGTGGGGGGAAGCCAAGGAGCTCGCGTACTCAATCAGACTATCCCACAAGTTGTTGCTCGTTTGGCAGATAAATTAGAGGTTCGTCATCAAGTGGGGAAAGGTTCTGTTGAAAGTGTGACCGCACTTTATGGTGAACATGCAGATTCGGTCAAAATTACAGAATTTATTGATGATATGGCGGAAGCTTACGCTTGGGCAGATGTGGTGATTTGTCGCTCTGGTGCACTAACAGTATGCGAATTAGCTGCTGTGGGGACGCCTGCGATTTTTGTACCATTCCAGCATAAAGATCAACAACAATATTTAAATGCGAAATATCTTGCCGATGCAGGCGCAGCAAAAATTATTCAGCAAAATGAATTAAATGCAGATGTGTTAGTCGATTTCTTAGAAAAAACAGATCGTGAAACATTACTAGCGATGGCGATTAAGGCAAAAGAAATGTCAGCACCATTAGCGGCTAAACGTGTAGCTGATGTCATCGTAGAGAACGCGAAATAAGAACAGAGAAGTTGAGGGATAGTAAATAAACCCTTAACCTAAAAGTGCGGTTAAAAATAAAGGTGAAATAATATGAAACATATTTCGGACGAGATTAGAAAGATTATCCCTGAGATGCGTCGGGTTCAACAAATTCATTTCATTGGTATCGGTGGTGCTGGTATGAGTGGGATTGCCGAAATTTTATTGAATGAAGGTTATGATATCTCTGGTTCTGATATTGCAGATGGTGTCGTGACTCAGCGTCTTGCTCAAGCTGGCGCAAAAATTTTCATTGGTCACCAAGCTGAAAATGTGAAAGGGGCAAGTGTCGTTGTGGTATCAAGTGCGATCCATGAAGACAACCCAGAATTAATCGCTGCTAAACAAAATCGTATTCCCGTGATTCAGCGAGCACAAATGTTAGCTGAAATTATGCGTTTCCGCCATGGTATTGCTGTTGCGGGTACCCATGGTAAAACCACCACCACTGCCATGATTTCGATGGTGTATACTCAAGCGAAACTGGATCCAACTTTCGTTAATGGTGGTTTAGTTAAATCAGCCGGTAAAAATGCGCATTTAGGTGCAAGCCGTTATTTAATCGCAGAAGCAGATGAAAGTGATGCATCTTTCCTACACTTGCAACCTATGGTTTCTGTGGTAACCAATATTGAACCGGATCATATGGATACGTACGGTGGTGATTTTGAGAAGATGAAAGCCACTTACGTGAAGTTCTTACATAACTTACCGTTCTACGGTTTAGCGGTGATGTGCGCAGATGATGCGGTATTAATGGAACTTGTTCCTCAAGTTGGACGTCAAGTATTAACCTATGGTTTCAGTGAACATGCTGACTACCGTATTGAGGATTATGAACAAACGGGTTTCCAAGGCCATTACACCGTAGTTTGCCCAAGTGGTGAACGCATCAATGTATTATTGAATGTGCCAGGTAAACACAATGCGTTAAATGCGACGGCAGCACTTGCTGTAGCAAAAGAAGAAGGTATTGGCAATGAAGCAATTTTAGAAGCGCTTGCTGATTTCCAAGGTGCGGGCAGACGTTTTGACCAATTAGGTGAGTTTATCCGTCCAAATGGTAAAGTACGCTTAGTGGATGATTATGGTCATCACCCAACAGAAGTTGATGTAACAATTAAAGCGGCACGCGAAGGTTGGGGGGATAAACGTATTGTCATGATTTTCCAACCTCACCGTTATTCACGCACTCGCGATTTATTTGATGAATTCGTGCAAGTATTATCCCAAGTGGATGCATTGATTATGTTAGACGTGTATGCCGCAGGCGAAGCACCAATTGTCGGTGCAGATAGTAAAGCACTTTGTCGTTCTATTCGTAATCTAGGAAAAGTCGATCCTATTTTAGTTTCTGATACGGAACAACTTGGCGATGTATTAGATCAAATTATTCAAGATGGCGATTTAATTCTTGCTCAAGGTGCGGGAAGTGTAAGCAAAATTTCTCGTGGTTTAGCTGAACGTTGGAAAGCATAAATACACCGAAAAATAACCGCACTTTTGATGAAGAATAAAAAGAAAACAGGATAAAACAATGAATTTAAAACAAGAAAAAATTGCTGTGTTGTTAGGCGGCACATCAGCTGAACGTGAAGTTTCTCTTAATTCTGGCGCAGCCGTGTTAAACGCATTAGTGAGCCAAGGTTATAATGCACATGGTATCGATCCTAAAGAATATAATGTCGCGAATTTAAAAGCAGATGGTTTTGATCGTGTCTTTAACATTTTACATGGCCGCGGTGGTGAAGATGGCACCATGCAAGGTTTATTAGAACAAATCGGTTTGCCTTATACGGGTTGTGGCGTGATGGCTTCAGCGTTAACCATGGATAAAATGCGTACTAAAATGTTATGGAAAGCCTTTGGTTTACCTGTTGCCGATATGGAGATCGTGACCAAAGAAAACGCTCACGAACTAAACCCACAAGCCGTGGTCGAAAAGTTAGGTTTACCTTTGATGGTTAAGCCATCTCTTGAAGGTTCAAGTGTGGGTTTAACGAAAGTAAAAGCAGTCGAAGAATTAAAAAGTGCGGTCGATTATGCACTCAAATTTGATAACACCATTTTGATTGAAGAATGGTTGGCTGGCGATGAATTAACGGTACCTGTTTTAGATGGCGAAGTGTTGCCTGCTGTTCGCATTGTGCCAGAAGGTGAGTTTTATGATTACGATGCGAAATATATTTCAGATAACACTCAGTATTTTTGTCCCGCAGGACTTTCTGCTGAACGTGAGCAAGAATTAGCGAAATTAGTTAAGCGTGCTTATGACGTCGTGGGTTGTCGTGGCTGGAGCCGCATTGATGTAATGACTGATTCACAAGGTAATTTCCGTTTAGTAGAAGTAAACACGAACCCAGGCATGACAAGTCACAGTTTATTCCCTAAATCTGCATCAACAGTCGGTATTTCATTTGAACAACTCGTCGTGAAAATTTTGGAGTTGAGTGCGTAATGAATGTAATTAAGCGCAAAAATACACCGCCAACGCAATTTGGTCGCTCATCTAGCGGGGAAGGTAAATTCCGTTTTATGTTGCAGATTAAACTTGCTTTGGTGTTACTTTGTGCGGGGCTAGGGTATTTCGTTTATTCAAACTGGCAGAGTTGGCTTGAAAGCTTAGACGGTGATAGAAAAATTACTGCCTATGCATTAGTGGGGCAAAATGAATTTACCACTTATCCAGATGTGCAAGATGTATTACTCAAAATGGGTTCACTTAAGGGCTTCTGGGGACAAGACGTTAAGCAAATTCAAGAGCAGCTTGAAACAATTCCTTGGGTAAAAGGTGCGGTGGTTCGTAAAATTTGGCCAAATCGTTTAAGTATTTGGCTATCAGAATATCAGCCAGTTGCAATTTGGAATAAAACAGAGTTCGTCACAAAAGAGGGAACTGTTTTCCAATTACCGATGGATAAGTTAAAAGAAAAAGCTTTACCTTATTTAGGTGGCCCAGATTATCAGAGCTTGAAAGTATTAGATGCTTGGAATCAAATTTTCGCTGATTTTAAAGCGAAAAATTTAGTGGTTAAAGGTGTTCGAATTGATGATCGCGGTGCGTGGCAAGTTACGCTAGATAATGATATAGTATTGAAACTTGGGCGTGGAGATTGGAAACCAAAATTAGATCGATTTGTAACGATTTACCCACAAATTGAAGTGCCTGAAGGTAAACGAATTGATTATGTAGATTTGCGCTATGCATCTGCATCAGCAGCGGTTGGATTGACAGAGAAATAAAAATAATTCATTAGGTGTAATAAGAAAATGGGAAAAGAGTTGGAACCGAAAGTCATTGTAGGTCTTGAAGTTGGTACATCAAAAGTTGTTGCTGTTGTTGGGGAAGTGCTTCCTGATGGCGTAGTAAATGTACTTGGCGTGGGTAGTTGTCCATCTAAAGGGATTGATCGTGGCAGTATTACTGATTTAGATGCCGTTGTTAACTCTATCCAACGTGCTATTGAAGCGGCTGAATCAATGGCTGATTGCCAAATTATGAGTGTGACTCTTGCAATTACGGGTGAACATATTCAAAGCCTGAACGAGAGCGGTTTTGTTGCTATTTCTGATAATGAAGTGACTCAAGATGAAATTGATGATGCTTTACATACAGCAAGCTCAGTAAAATTACCCGAAGGCCTTTCTTTATTGCACATTATTCCTCAAGAATACGCGGTAGATAAACAAGTTAATATTAAAAATCCATTAGGTTTACAAGGTGTTCGTTTGAAAGCAAATGTACACTTAATCGCTTGTCACCAAGACTGGCAAAATAACTTGAAAAAAGCAGTTGAACGTTGCGGATTACAAGTTGATAAAGTCGTGTTCTCCGGCTTTGCAGCAACGCATTCTGTTTTAACCGAAGATGAAAAAGACTTAGGCGTGTGCTTAATCGATTTCGGCGCGGGTACTATGAATGTGATGGTTTATACCAATGGTTCATTACGCTTTAGCAAGGTTATTCCTTATGCAGGCAATATTGTCACGAATGATATTGCTCATGCATGCACCGTTTCTCGTGCAGAAGCCGAACGTATTAAAGTGAATTATGCAAGTGCATTGTATCCAGCGCGTCTACATGGCGATAAAAAAATTGAAGTGGCAAGTATTGGTGGGCGAGCACCACGCGCTTTAACAAAAAGTGATTTATCTTTAATCACTTCAGCAAGATATATTGAACTATTAGGCGTTGTTAAGGACGAATTAGATAAGCTTAAAGCAGATTTAGAAAGCAAACATATTAAATTTGAATTAATTGCTGGTGTCGTTATTACCGGTGGTGGTGCACAAATTGAAGACTTAAAAGATTGCGCTTCGAATGTATTTGGTTGCCAAGTGCGTATTGGTAGTCCATTGAATATTACAGGCTTAACGGATTATGTAAATCGCCCGCAATATTCAACTGTAGTCGGATTACTACAATATCATCACCAAAATAGTGATAATGATCCTGTAGATAGTAACTATGGTGATGAAGGTGTTGGTAGAAAATTCTGGAAAGGCCTTAAAAATATTTTCAACAAAGTGAAATCAGAATTTTGATAATTTTGACTTTTTCATTTACAATGAGAAAGATTTAACTTTTATTAATATGCTAGCAGAGTATTAGCAGTAACGGAGAACAGCAAATGTTATACCCAGAGTATGGTGATTTTGAAGAGCAAACAGGTGCACTGATTAAGGTTGTCGGTGTTGGTGGAGGCGGCGGTAACGCAGTTAACCACATGGTTGCTAACATGGTGCAACAAGAATTCAATGGTAATTTCTTGGGCGAAAGTGCAATTGATAGCGATGAGCACGGTAAGATCGTATTCTATGCGGTGAATACCGATGCACAAGCATTACGCAAAAGCCAAGTTCAACAAACTGTACAAATTGGTGGGGCAACAACGAAAGGTCTTGGTGCGGGCGCAAACCCAAATGTAGGTCGTAAAGCGGCTGAAGATGACCAAGAAGAAATCCGTAAAATGCTTGAGGGTGCAGACATGGTCTTTATCGCAGCCGGTATGGGCGGTGGTACAGGTACTGGTGCGGCACCAATCGTTGCTAAAGTAGCGAAAGAATTAGGCATTTTAACTGTTGCTGTTGTTACTAAGCCATTTAGCTTTGAAGGCAAAAAACGTATGCAATTTGCTGAATTAGGGATTAAAGATCTTTCACAATATGTGGATTCAATGATCATTATTCCTAACCAACAAATTCAAAAAGTTCTCCCGAAAAATGCAACATTAATTGATGCTTTTGCTGCTGCGAATGACGTATTACGTAACTCTGTTATGGGCATCTCCGATATGATTACCTCTCCAGGTTTAATCAACGTGGACTTTGCTGACGTAAGAACCGTTATGTCCGAAATGGGCCAAGCCATGATTGGTTTTGGTTCAGCGCAAAGTGAACCAGGTGCGGGTCGTGCAGAAGAAGCCGCACGTCTTGCAATTAAAAATGATTTATTAGAGAAAGTCGATCTTTCTAATGCTAAAGGTATCCTTGTTAATATTACCTCAGGCATGGATCTTGGCTTTGACGAATTTAACGTGGTAGGTGACACTGTAGGTAGCTTTGCATCAGAAGATGCGACTATCGTAGTAGGTACCAGTTTAGTTCCTGAAATGAGCAATGAAATTCGTGTAACGATCGTTGCGACAGGTTTAGGTGATGTAGTTTCAGCAGAGCCTGTAGTGATTGCTCGTCCTCAAGCGACAGTGCAACAAGCTCAAGTTCAACAACCTGTAGCGCAAGAAACGATTCAACCACAACCACCAGTTGGTTTACATGGTTTAGATGCATTAAGACATAATCCACAACCAGAACCAGCACAGGAACATAATTCGCAATACGGTAACTTAAATAAACCGCTTGATCCAAGCCGTTTAGAACAGTTAAGAAACAATCCTAATTTCTTCAATCCGGCATCATTTGGTCGTGATGAGAAATAAGAGTAAAAGTAATCTTGTTGTGAAGCAATAAGGTAAAAAAGATGATTAAACAAAGAACATTAAAACAAAGCATTAAAGTCACAGGTGTAGGCTTACATAGCGGTAAAAAAGTAACATTAACGTTGCGTCCAGCTATGCCAAATACTGGCGTGATTTACTGCCGTACCGATCTTAATCCGCCGGTGACTTTCCCTGCGAATGCGGATTCAGTTCGCGATACAATGCTTTGTACTGCACTTGTAAATGAACAAGGTGTGCGTGTTTCAACCGTAGAACACTTAAACGCAGCATTAGCAGGTTTAGGTATCGATAATATTATTATCGAAGTTGATGCACCTGAAATTCCAATCATGGACGGTAGTGCAAGCCCATTCATTTACTTGCTTTTAGACGCAGGTATTGAAGAACAAAATGCACCGAAGAAATTTATTCGTATTAAGAAAAATGTACGAGTAGAAGACGGTGATAAATGGGCAGAATTTAAACCTTACAATGGTTTCCGTTTAGATTTCACAATTGACTTTGATCATCCTGCGATTAGTAAAAATGTACGCAATTATGTGATGGATTTCTCTGCACAAGCATTTGTACATCAAATTAGTCGAGCAAGAACCTTTGGTTTCATGAAAGATATTGAGTATCTTCAATCTCAAGGTCTTGCATTAGGTGGTAGCTTAGATAATGCCATCGTATTAGATGATTACCGTATCTTAAATGAAGATGGATTACGCTTCAGAGATGAATTAGTTCGTCATAAGATGCTTGATGCAATTGGTGATCTTTATATGTGTGGCTATAACATCATCGGTGATTTCAAAGCTTATAAATCTGGTCACGGTTTAAATAATAAGTTACTCCGTGCTGTACTTGCCGATCAGGAAGCGTGGGAATTTGTTACCTTTGAAGATAAGAAACAAGTTCCACAAGGTTATGTTGCGCCTGCACAGGTACTCATCTAACAATGTTTTGTTGAAAAGCTATACTTCTTTCGGGAGTATAGCTTTTTTATTTCCTATCTTGCTCTGTTATTTTTGTTTTCTGCGAAGGTAAAGAGCGGTCAAAAATAGAGGTGTTTTTTATTATGAAAAAATTATTTACCGTGCTTCCTCTTGTGCTAGCAACTTCTGCTGCAATGGCATATGAACAGGACAAAACCTATCAATTTACCATATTGCACACCAATGATACGCACGGACATTTTTGGCCGAATGCAAAAGGTGAATACGGCTTTCCAGCACACAAAACAATTGTTAATCGCGTAAAAGCTGAAGTAGAGCAAAAAGGTGGCTCACTCATTTTATTAAATGCAGGTGATTTTAATACTGGTGTACCTGAGTCAGATATGCAAACAGCAGAACCTGATATTAAAGCAATGAATGCAATGGGCTATGAAGCAACCGTATTAGGTAA
>ERZ1674045.124-NODE-124-length-28354-cov-2.895968_pt1 | contig 28354 bp, 25 predicted proteins | sample MGYA00581131_ERZ1674045 | MGnify/ENA primary metagenome ERZ1674045 (study PRJEB41354, sample SAMEA4873299) | human saliva metagenome | biome: human-associated habitat [ENVO:00009003]; feature: mouth environment [ENVO:08000002]; material: saliva material...
TCTGACAGCGTAATAGATAGCTTCAGCTACCGAAAGCGGGCGGTTTTGAGCCCAAAAGGGGAAAATAAGCAGCGAAAATAAGGCTGCTGATATTAATTTTTTCATAATGATAAACTGTTAATTAACAGAGGCAAAGGTACGTAAAAGATATTATTATGCAAAAAAAATATAAATAAAATTTGCACATATCAAATATTAGTATTACTTTTGCGCCGTCTTAAAAGATAAAGACAGGGTCTCATAGCTCAGCTGGTTAGAGCATCTGACTCATAATCAGAGGGTCGTTGGTTCGAGCCCAACTGGGACCACCATAAGGGGTAAAGAAAAGGCTATCGCATATTTGCGATAGCCTTTTTTAATTAACATTCGGCTAGTTTTTCTTCGTTTATTATTCGGTAAGCCTTCGCTTATTGTTCGCTCATCCTTCGCTCATCCTTCGGCGAGGTAGTCAATTTACTGATTTGCTTATTTGCTAACTTCTAACTACATTTGCGGCACTTTTAAGAAACTAAAAAAATGAACTTAACACCTGATTTAGAAAAACGATATACCACCGAACAGCAGTCAGCCCTTGAGGCACAACGTTTGGCACAACAGATTGCGTTTGCTCCTATTGCGTTTCAAGTATCGCGACTAATGGTCAAACTTGGGGTTTTTAGTGCTTTATCAGGAGCCTCTGAAGGACTCACCCCCAAGCAGATAGCTGATGCTACTAAGTTGAGTGCTTATGCGGTGCAGATACTCTTAGAAGCCTCTTTATCAATAGGCACAGTAATAGTGCGCGATGACCGCTTTTTGCTAACCAAAGCTGGCTGGTTTTTACTGCGCGACAAGACTACGCAGGTGAATATGGACTTTGTGCAAGAGGTGTGCTATTTAGGGTTGAACCATTTAGAGGAGGCTTTTATAGAAGGCAAACCAGCAGGGCTAAAAGTCTTTGGTTCTTGGCCTACTATCTACGAAGGACTTTCAGAGCTGCCCGCTGAGGCACAACAAAAGTGGTTTGCTTTCGACCATTATTATTCTGATTACTCTTTTGCTGATGCCCTAAATCTTATTTTCAAAGAGGAAGTACATACCCTCTTAGATGTAGGTGGCAATACGGGACGCTTTGCACTGCGTTGTGTTGATTTTAACCCTGAGGTGCAAGTTACTATTATGGATTTGCCCCAGCAGCTCAACCTTATGCAAGAGCATATAAAGGGTAAAAAAGGAGCAGACCGCATATATGCTTACCCAGCTAATCTACTAGACCCTGCAGTGCCTTTCCCTACAGGTTTTGATGTGATATGGATGAGTCAGTTTTTAGACTGTTTTTCGCCTGAAGAGGTAACGAGTATTCTAAAGCGTGCGGCAGCAGCGATGACTGCTGATAGTCGTTTGTATATACTCGAAGCCTATTGGGATAGACAGCAGCACGAAACAGGAGCTTATTGCCTAACCCATATAAATGTGTATTTTACAGTTATGGCAAACGGCAATAGCAAGATGTACTACTCTCAAGATATGATAGATTGTGTAGAAAGGGCAGGATTAAAAGTAGAGGCTATTTACGACCACCTCGGCAGTGGTAATAGTCATACACTTTTTAAAGTGAAACGATAAGAAGATATATACATCTATTATTTTGATTATTAGTTAGTTATATATATTGAATTGTTATTTTTTTACAAAAGTATTATTATAATTATGAAATATGCACTAAAGTATGTATCTTTGTCGCAAATTTTTTATAATACCGATAAATGAATATAGCAGTCATTGGCACAGGCTACGTAGGTTTAGTATCAGGTACTTGTTTTGCTGAAATGGGTAATAAAGTAACTTGTGTGGATGTAAATACTCAGAAGATAGAAAAGCTTAAACAAGGTGTTATTCCTATTTATGAACCTGGTTTAGAGGAAATGGTGCTGAGTAATTTGGCTCGTAAAACACTTTTCTTTACCACAGATATAGCTGAAGCTATAAAAGAGGCTGAAATAACCTTTATAGCGGTAGGCACCCCTATGGGTGATGATGGATCAGCCGACTTGCAATACGTGCTTTCGGTAGCCCAATCTATAGGTGAAACGATGCAAGGGGAACTTATAATAGTAGATAAATCGACTGTGCCAGTAGGAACTGCAGATAAGGTACGTGCTACTGTGCAAGCTGCTTTAGACAAACGCGGAGTGAATTATGATTTTCATGTGGTGTCAAATCCTGAGTTTTTAAAAGAAGGCAAGGCTATTGAAGACTTTATGAAGCCTGACCGAGTGGTAGTAGGAGCGGATAATGAATACGCTTTCAAGAAGATGAAAGAACTCTACAATCCGTTTTATATGCAGAACGACCGAATGATCACAATGGATATTCGTTCGGCAGAGATGACCAAATATGCTGCTAATACAATGCTAGCTACCAAAATATCGTTTATGAACGAGATAGCTAATATTTGTGAACGAGTAGGAGCTGATGTGAATAAGGTGCGCATTGGTATAGGTTCTGATAGTCGTATAGGCTATAGTTTTATCTACCCAGGGTGTGGTTATGGAGGGTCTTGCTTCCCTAAGGATGTGTTAGCTCTCAAGAAATTGGCAGAAGAAGTTGGCTATAAAGCAGAACTTATAGAGTCGGTAGATAATGTAAATAATCGTCAGAAGTACGTTATAGCTCAAAAGGTAATAAAGCGATATGGTGAAGACCTCACAGGCAAGACTTTTGCCGTTTGGGGCTTATCATTTAAACCTGAGACTGACGATATGCGCGAAGCTCCTGCTATCTATATTATTAAGGAATTGGTAAAGCGAGGAGCTGCGATACGAGCCTATGACCCTAAAGCGGTACACGAGGCAAAAGTATGCTACCTAAAAGACGTACCTGTAACCTATGTAGATAGTAAATACGAAGCCCTAAAAGATGCCGATGCTTTACTACTATTGACCGAATGGAAAGAGTTTCGTATGCCTGATTTTGGAGAGATAGCTAAGCTATTAAAAGAGAAGGTAATCTTTGATGGTCGCAACCAATATAATGCTTTTGACCTACCCAGCAAGGGATTTGAATATATACAAATAGGAGTCTAAAAAGGAGTGAGATGAAAATATTAGTAACTGGAGGAGCAGGCTTTGTAGGTTCGAACCTTTGTGAAGCCTTAGCTAAAGACCCTAATAATGAAGTCTATTCATTAGACAACTATTTTACCGGTAGTCGCGACAATCACGTTGAGGGCGTTACCTATATAGAGGGTAGTACCGAACATATTTTTGAATTGATTGACTTTGTTCCTAATCTTGTATACCATTTAGGCGAATATTCGCGTGTAGAACAGAGTTTTGGTGATATAGATAAGGTTTTGCTATTCAACAAGATAGGCACCCTAAAAGTATTGGAGTTCTGTCGCAAACGCCATTGTAAGCTAGTATATGCAGGAAGTAGTACTAAGTTTGGTGATGGGGGATTAGGAAAAGACCAAAGTCCGTATGCGTGGAGCAAATCGTCTAATACTGAGCTTATAAAGAACTACGGCAATTGGTATGGATTAGAATATGCTATTGTATATTTTTACAATGTATATGGCAAACGGGAGATACGCACAGGCAAATATGCCACCCTTATTGCGCTTTTCACTGAAAAAATGAAGAAAGGTGAACCCCTGACTGTAGTAAGTCCGGGTACACAACAGCGCAATTTTACCCATATAGACGATATAGTCGATGGATTGCTATTAGTAGGACAAAAAGGCAAGGGTGATGGCTATGGCATTGGTAGTCCTGAGACTTATACGGTATTAGAAATTGCTCACTTATTTGGTGGTGAGATACAGATGCTACCAGAGCGCAAAGGCAATCGTATGACTGCTGAAGTAGTTACCCAAAAAACAGAAGCTCTTGGCTGGAAAGCTAAGAGACATATAAAAGAATTTATTGAAAAAATAAAGAGATAGAAATGAGTAATAAAATAGCAATTATACCTTTGAGAGCAGGATCTAAAGGTATTCCTAATAAGAATAAAAAGAAAATGTTAGGACGCCCATTATATCAGTGGACGTTAGGAGAAGCTATTTTTTCTAACTTAGATAAGATTTATATTTTTACTGATGATCAGCAAATCATAGAAGATGTAAAAAGAGAATATCATTGGACAGATAAAGTAGAAGTCGTAAAACGCAGTGAAGAAAGTGCTATAGATACAGCGAGCACAGAAATGGGGATGTTAGAATTGGCAGCGCACTTAAATTATGATTTTGATATTTATTGTTTGATACAGGCTACCTCTCCTTTGCTGACACGTGAGGATATAAATCGCGTACTCTCTAAGATAGAAGAAGAACAATTTGACTCAGCACTAACTGTTGTAGAAAACAAACGTTTTACCTGGACAAAAGAAGGAGAAAGTGTGAATTATGACTACTTACATCGCCCTCGCAGGCAAGATTATGAAGGGATGTTAGTAGAAAATGGAGCTTTTTATGCAGTTAGAAAAGAAATCTATTTACAAACAAAAAACAGATTAGGAGGTAAAATAGGTATTGTAAAAATGTGTGAAGATAGTCTCTATGAGATAGATGAACCTTCAGATTGGGATATTATAGAAATCCTTCTAAAAAATAGAGAACTCAAACAAAAAAAGAATCGTTCGGAAATAAAATATTTAGTACTTGATGTAGATGGTGTCTTTACAGATGGTAAAGTAGCAGTAACTAAAGAAGGAGAGTTTTCAAAAACATTTTCTTTGCGCGATGGGATGGGGATAGAGTTATTGCGATTGGAAAAAGTAGAAGTAATAGTAATGACATCAGAAAACAGTCCTATAGTAGCTAAGAGAATGGAAAAGTTAAAACTTGATTATGTTTTTTTAGGAGTAAAAGATAAGTATAGTAAGATAGAACAGTTTTTATTAGAAAAAAAAATAGCTAGAGGTAATATAGCTTACATAGGAGATGATATAAACGATTTAAGCAATATTTGTTCTTGTGGACTTACTTTTACGCCTACTGATGGAATCGGGAAAGTGAAAGATTGTGCAGATTATGTTTTGCATAATACAGGAGGAGATAAAGCTATACGAGAAGCAATAGAAATCATTATAAGATATAATAGAGTAATAAAATAGTAAAAAATATGAAACCAGCAAAAGTAATCGCAGAAATAGGGTGCAATCACAAAGGAGATATGGGGATTGCCAAAGAACTCATTAAGGTAGCAAAGATATATTGCAATGCTGATGTAGTAAAGCTCCAAAAGAGAAATAATAGAGAACTACTTACCGAAGAGCAATATAATGCTCCACACCCTAATCCTGCTAATTCGTATGGAGATACTTATGGAGCGCATCGTGAATTTTTGGAATTTACAGCAGAGCAACATCGTGAGTTAAAAAAATATTGTGAAGAGTTAGGAATTGTATATTCCACTTCTGTTTGGGATTTGACTTCAGCTAAAGAAATAGCCAGCCTTAACCCAGAACTTATCAAAATACCTTCAGCCTGCAATAATCATTATGAAATGTTAGGATGGTTATGTGAGCATTACAAAGGAGAAATACATGTTTCTACAGGGATGACCAGCCAAAAAGAAATAGAAACATTAGTGAAATTCTTCGAATCTAAAGGGCGAGCCAAAGATGTAGTACTATACGCTTGTACTTCAGGTTATCCTGTGCCTTTTGAAGATGTATGTTTGTTAGAAATTACACGACTTAAAGAACTTTATGGCAATCGCGTAAAAGAAATAGGATTCTCTGGGCACCATTTAGGTATCGCTGTAGATGTAGCCGCCTATACCTTAGGTGCTACTTGGGTAGAACGCCATTACACCCTCGACAGAACTTGGAAAGGTACCGACCACGCAGCTTCTTTAGAACCCGAGGGGCTTCGCCGCTTAGTGCGCGACCTAAAAGCAGTAAATAAGGCTCTTACTTATAAAAAAGAGGATGTTCTTGATATTGAGAAAGTGCAAAGAGAGAAATTGAAGTATAAGAAATGAGAACTAATGAAGATAGAGGAAAAGGCGTTTTGGGATAGATTTTTAGATTTTGAAAAAGAAAACCATCTTTTTGACTTACAAGATGAATATGGCACTTATTATTGGGATATTTTTAGGTATGAAATATACGCACTACTTTTGTGGAAAGGAGGAGGGGGCTCTTCTTCTCAGAAAAGAACTATTAAATATATTATCACAAAAGTTTTTTCTATGTTCTATGAGTTTTTTAGGGTACTTTTTCTTTGTTCAAAAGCAGAAAATTTATTTTACTTATCTTCACGTAATAAGATAAAAGGGCGATACATAGATCAAAATTCAAAATCTGTATACGAACTTTTTCCAGAAGAAAAAAAAATAGTAATTGAATCATATAACCCTAAAAACAACTTAAGGAATAGTTATTTTTTACCTCAAAGGGTATTTAAGATTTTTATTAAAGAAAAAAAAACAATTGATTTTTCTTTTCTAATAAATCTTTTAAAGGAAGAATTTGGTGAATTGCCTTTTAATGAAGCTTTTTTGCAAAAGAAAATGACGGATTATTATACTGATTATTATTTTTTTTCTTCTTTTTTTAAAAAAAAGAAGATTACTAGAATTTTTTTAACACAGAATGGGATTTTAAAAGCATTTTTAAAAGCAGCTCGGGAGAATAGAATTCCTGTTTTTGAGTTTCAACACGGGGTGGTAGATATAGGGCATTTAGCATATAATTATCCTAAAATGGATTATAAAGAAGGACAAGTTACATTGCCAGATACAATTCTTTCCTTTTCTCCTTTTTGGTTTAATGAATTATATTTGCCTAATGTAAAAATAGTTCCTATAGGGAATGATTATTTTTATAATCCTTTGGCTGAAACAGCAAGAACTACAGATAATAGTAGTGTAGCTCAAAGTATATTGGTAATCTCGTCAGATGTATTTGGAAAAGATTTATCTGATTTTATTTTGGAATTAGAAAAAGAAGGACAAATAAAGGAAGTGCAAATATACTTTAAACTACATCCTAATCAATTTTTTGAAAAGGAGTATTACATAGAAAAATTAAGTAGCATAAAAAATATAAGAATTATTACTAATGAACAATCAGTAGGAGGATTACTGAAAATATGTAGTACTGTGTTTGCTATACAATCTACTGCTATTTATGAAGCCTTGCAGGCTAATAGAAAAGTGATTTTGCTAAAGAGAATGTCGTATTTGCGTCACGGGCATATTTTTGACAGAAAAAATCTACATTTGGTAGATACAGTTGAAGATTTTATTTCAGCACTTAATACTGAAATACTAACAGACCCAAATGTAGCGTTTTTTGCTCCTTTTGATAAAGAATCTTTTTTTGAAGCATTATGAGTAAACTGCTGAAACAATCTGTCTTGTATGCTATAGGGGAAATTGTGCCTAAGTTGGTGAGTTTTTTTCTCTTGCCTGTGTATACTCATTATCTGTCTAAAACAGATTATGGGATTATCAGTTATACCAACTCTTTTGTGATGTTTCTCTTTGTACTTTGTGTACTTTCGCTCAATACTTATGTATTGCGGTTTTATTTTGAGAAAGAAGATGAAACATATCGCAGACGGTTGTTGGGCAATTTCTATATAATTATTGCAGGGATTAACCTTTTACTTTCTTTGTTGGCTTACTTATTGTTACCAATTGTTATTGAAAAATATAATATACAAGTGCCTTGGGAGCCCTACTTTAAATTAGCTGTAATAGCTAATTTCTTAGAGGTTTTTTCTGTGATTCCATTGGTGCTGTATCGTGTAAAACAACAAGCTAAATGGTTTACCATCTTGAGTTTAAGCAGAACCCTCCTACAGATGTTGCTAATTTTTCTTTTAATTGTTGTTTTTAAATGGGGTATATTAGGGCATTTTTATGGTAGATTGTTTAGCCTTATTCCTTTTTTCTTTGTTTATTGGGTGATTATTGTGCGCTATGCGGCTCTTAAATTTAATTTTGCAGAACTAAAAAAGGGGCTTTCTTTTTCAATTCCCTTGCTACCAGGAGCTTTGGCTTATTTGGCATTAAGCCTCTCAGATAGAATTATTTTAGAGCGCTTTGTTCCGATGTCGCAAATAGGGATTTATAGTTTAGCTTATACTCTAGCACTTACACTCAATATTGTAATACAAGGATTTTATAAAGCTGTAGAGCCAGAAATCTTTCAACATTATGGAAAAGATAGTTTTAATACTTTTATAAAAAAAACACAAAATACTTTCTTTTTAGTAGTGTATTTTGGAGCAATGTTTATCACGTTATTTAGCCAAGAAGTGTTTAAAATAATGGCCTCTAAAGAATTTTATGAAGGATATTTGTTAGTGCCTATCTTGATGATAGGGGTGATTATGACAGGGCAGAACGTAATATTTGGAGGTATTATTATAGCTGAAAAGAAAAATAAAGTAATGGGAGTAGCTACTATAATAGGAGCTATTATAAGTGTAGTATTTAATCTTTTGCTGATGAGATATGGAGGTATTTATGTAGCAGCTATCTCTTCGGCTGTTTCTTTTGCGGCAATGAATACTATACTTTACAATAGAATGAGTTATTCAGAGAAAAGCCTCAAAGCGCCATTATTAGCACTTCTTTTATTTGTGGTAATGAGTTTTGGGTTATTTTATATGGTTAAAATTTCTTTTTCTTGGGAGGCTTTGTTTATAAAAGTTTTATTGTTATCTTTGTACTTTATTTTGTTATTAAAAGTGTTTGAGATACGCATAAAGGATTTACTAACTATTATAAGAAAAAAATAATGAGACTCTTCTTTAGAATACTTAATAAACTAAATAGTTTTTTTTTAACTTTATATTATAGTTTCATATTTAAAAAAATAGGGAAAAACTTTTATATACGAAAGCCTATTAAATTACAAGGGACAGAACGAATTTCAATAGGGGCTAATGTTAGTATTGGTTGGGGAGCTTGGTTAGCAGCTTTTCCACATACAAAATTTATAGAAGAGTGTGAACTTATTATTGAAGAAGGGGTTTCGATTGGGAATTTTGCACATATTTATGCTACTAAGAAAATCTGTATTCAAAAAAATGTGCTTATAGCTGATAAAGTATATATTTCTGATAACTTGCATGGTTATGAAGATATTTGCACTCCGATTATAAAACAGCCTATTGTACAAAAGGGAGAAGTAGAAATCGGAGAGGGTAGTTGGATAGGAGAGGGAGTTTGTATTATTGGTGCAAAAATAGGTAAAAATGTTGTAATAGGAGCCAATGCTGTTGTTACTAAAGACATTCCTGACTATTGTGTAGCAGTAGGACTGCCAGCCCGTATTATTAAAAGATATAACTTGGAAAAACAGATTTGGGAAAATGAGTGTTAAAATAATTTTCAATTTCATCAAGCAAAAAATATGGTTTATTGTAAACAAAAAGAAATTTAAGCACTTAGGGAAAGGAAGTTTTATAAATACTTCTATAAAGATATCAAAAAAACAAATTTCATGTGGTGCTAATGTGTATATATGGAAAAATAGTAGAATAGAGGCTGTTACAAAGTGGGGAAATAAAATATATTTTCCTGATATTATATTTGAGGAAGGAGTCTCTATTCAGCAAAACTTGCATCTAACATGTGCTAAGAAAGTTTTTATAGGCAAGAATACAGCAATAGTCTCTAATGTAACAATAACAGATATTATTCATTTACATACAATACCTAATTTGCCAATTTTACAACAAGATATAGAAGTTAAAGAGGTTTATATAGGGGAGAGTTCAACTATTTATAGTAATGTTGTTATATTACCAGGAACTATTATAGGGAAAAATACTATTATAGGAGCTAATAGTGTAGTATCGGGTATTTTTCCTGATTATTGTGTAATAGTAGGGGCACCTGCCAAAATAGTAAAACGTTATTGCTTTGAGCAGCAAAAATGGAGGAAAACAGATAATAAAGGTAATTTTATAGAGTAATGGAAAAAATACTTATTACAGGAGGTGCTGGCTTTATAGGCTCTAACCTAGCTTTAGCTCTCCTTAAAAGAGGACACCAAGTAACAGTACTTGATAACTTATCAGAACAAATTCACGGGAAAAACCCTGAGGAAACCTCTCCGTTATACTTGAGTATAAAGGACAAAGTGCGGTTTATTAAAGGGACTGTAGCTTGTCGTGAAACTTTGCAAAAAGCTATTGCTGATAATACCATAATTGTACATTTGGCTGCTGAGACTGGTACGGGGCAATCAATGTATGAAATACAGCATTATACTGATGTCAATATAGGAGCTACCGCTTTGTTATTGGATATTCTTACTAATGAAAAGCATTTGGTAAAAAAAGTAGTAGTTGCCTCCTCTCGTGCTATTTATGGAGAAGGTAAGTACTATAACAAAACTAAAAATACTTTTGTTTATCCCCTACAACGTACAGATGACGATATGCAAAAAGGAGATTTTGAGGTAAAAGACACTCAAAGCCATTCGGATGAGCTTGAATTAGTAGCCACAACCGAAGATTCAATTATTCATCCTACCTCAGTATATGGCATTACCAAGCAGGTACAAGAACAATTGGTAATGACTGTTTGTCCTACTTTAGGTATTGCAGGGGTGGCTTTTCGTTACCAAAATGTATATGGGCCAGGACAATCGCTTAAAAACCCTTATACTGGTATACTTTCTATTTTTTCTACTCAAATAAAAAATGGCAATGGTATCAATATTTTTGAAGATGGAAAAGAAACCCGTGATTTTGTATTTATCAGTGATGTAGTAGATGCCACTGTTTTAGGTATAGAGAAAGAAGCAGCTAACAACCAAGTATTCAATGTAGGAACGGGAGTAGCGACAGATGTTATCACTGTAGCAACAGAACTTTCAAACAACTATGGTATACAAGTACCTATTACTATATCGGGTAATTATCGCTTAGGAGATATCCGTCATAATTATGCTGATATTTCTAAAGCAAGGCAATTATTAGGTTTTGAACCTAAAATCTCTTTTAAAGAAGGGTTAAGACAATTTACAGATTGGGTAAACACTCAAGAAGTAGAAGAAGATAAATATCAACAGTCTATAGAAGAAATGAAAGCTAAAGGATTGTATAAATGAGAAAAAGAGTTTTATTCATAGGTATAGGCTTTTATGATTATGATCTAATAATTCAGCAAGCTATTGAAAAATTAGGATTTGAGGTTGATTATTTTTGTGAAACACCTAAAGCAATCACTTATACAATAGCAAATCATTTAAAAATAAGAAGTATCTCTAATAGAATTAAAAGTAAACACTCTATACTTATTGCTACAAAATGTAAAGAAAATTATGACTTTATTTTTGTTATCAAAGGAGATGTTATCACACCTGAATCTTTAGAAATTATTCGTGAAAAAAATAAGAAAGCTAAAGCTATTTTGTACCTTTGGGACTCTATAAAAAGAATGTCTAATTATAAGAAAATAGAATCTTATTTTGACACTATATATTCTTTTGATAGAGTAGATACTTTGAATAATAAGAACCTAAAATTTAAACCTCTTTTTTATCGTTCAGAATATAAAAAAGATGAAAGTAATGATTCTTTTTTATTTGATTTGTTTTTCATAGGATGGGCACACTCTGATAGAGCAGCTTTGTTACAAAAAATAGCTTCAAATTTAGAGGAACAAAAATTAAAGGTAAAGTTTTTTATATTTGTAGGGAGAATGAGTTATTACATCTCTAAATCAATTAGAGCTGTACGCAGTATGACAATACAGAAACCAATTTCTCCGAAAGAAGTTGTTAAATATAGTAGACAGTCAAGAGCGATATTAGATTTGGCACATCCTTTACAAACAGGACTAACAATGCGCACAATAGAAGTTCTTTTTGGAATAAATAGAAAACTAATAACTACCAATAAGGATATTGCTAATTATAGTTTTTATAATGAGAATAATATTTTAATTATCAATAGGGAAAACTTAGAAATACCTAAGTCTTTTTTTGAAAAAGAGTTTATTTCTTATCCTAAAGAATTTATAGAATCTTTTTTTATAGAAAATTGGGTTAAAGATTTTTTTTATGAAGATAAGCAAGTTCTTAGTAATTAATTTTCTATTTGCTGGAGTAGTTCTTTTCCTTACAAGGCAGGTGCCTCTAAATGCGTATTCTACTTTAGGAAATGTGTTTTTAATAGGGTTACTATTAGTGTCTTTTTTTTGGAAGAATAGAGATATAGAAACTTCTTCGAAAGCAGCAATAAAGATAATATTTATATGGTCAATATTCCTATTGGCTTATGCTGTTTTGATAAGAGAGAATTCTATTAATTTGATTTTTAGGTTTTATACTATTATATTGTGTCTATTACTGTCTCATTGGGTACATTTACCTTTTGTTGTTACTAAGAAAATCTTTTTTTTCTTTATTTTGCTGCAATGTGTTGTTTTAATAGCTATAGAAGCTGTTATGAATATAGTTTTTTCTGCAAATAATTATTTACCCTTTAGGTTCTTTTTTCAAGATCAAGGCTGGGGAGATGTTTATACTTACGATGGTTTTTTTTATAGGGTGCAGATAAAAGGGAACACTTTAATACCTTTTGCTTTTTTTCTCACATTTTTAAAAGATTATACATTTAAGCATAGAAGAACATTGCAAATAATACTTCTTATAAGTAGTGTGATAGCAGGTAATTTTGCTTATTTAATAGCAATTTTTTTATTCTTTGTTCTTTGGTACTTATTTAGTGATTTGCGTAAACGAAAACTGAGGAATAAAATTATTATATTTTCTTTTATTTTTGCATTGAGTGTAGGGAGCGTTGTAAAGTATACACAAGAGACATTAGATAGAAAAAGTGGCTATTCATTAGGAACTAGAAAAGATCAAGTAGATGTGCTCATTATGGACACACAAAAAGATATTTATACATTTTTATTAGGGAAAGGATTAGGGAATAATGTAACTACGAAAGGTCTTTTTCGCAATTATACTGATAATGTTTATTTTGAGATACAAGCAATGTACTTTTTTAATCAGTTAGGGCTTATAAATTCGCTTATTTTTATATCTTTTTTGTTATATCTTGCTATAAAAAAAATATTTTACAAAGATTTACTTTTTATATATTTGTGTTATGTTATATATGCTATAACTAATCCTTATATTTTAGATACAACTCAGATAGCTGTTATTTTAATTTTAATCAGTATTAGTAATGAACGAAAACAAAAAAATAGGTTGTGTAATAGTACTATACAATCCCAATTGGGAAGTTACTCATAAAGTTTTAGATAGTGTCTATAAGCAGGTAGAGACTGTCTTTATAGCAGATAACTCTCCTAGTAGACAAGAGGTGAACTTTTCTGTGTATGGAAATGTTGTATATCATTTTATAGGAGGCAATAAGGGAATAGCCGCAGCTCAAAATATTGGTATAAAATATTTTGAACAAGGAGGATATGATTTTGTTATTTTCTTTGATCAAGACAGCATACCTCCTATTAATTTAGTTGAATATCTCTATATGAAATATAGATTTCTCTATGATAAAGGAATAAGAGTTGGAGGTATTGGTCCTAGGCCTTATAATAGAGCTGAAAATAAAGAATATAGGGGTTCTGTTAAGAAAGGGAAAGAATTATATCCAAACATTACTGAAGTAACCGAAATTATTAGTTCAGCATCATTTATTCCAGTAAATAATTTTAGTGTAGTAGGCTATATGGAAGAAGAGTTATTTATAGATGCGGTAGATCACGAATGGTGCTGGAGAGCAATAAAAAAAGCAAAACTTCGTTTTTTTATAATTGAAGATATGCTTCTAAGTCATCAGTTAGGTGAAGGAGATCGTTTTTTTCTATTTCGAAAAGTGGCAATTCCTACTCCATTTAGGACTTATTACCAATTTAGGAATTATTTTCGTTTAATCAAAAGAGGTTATGTACCTCTTTATTGGAAAGTAGTGAATACATTTAAATATATTATCAAATATTTTTATTATCCTATTTTTGTTCCACCTAGAGGACAATATTTTTCACAGATAAATAGAGGAATAAGAGATGGTTTAAAAAGTATAAAATGAAAAGTTTTTCTGTACTCATATCACTATATCACAAAGAAACCCCTCAATTCTTGATAGAATGCTTAGAGAGTTTAAAAAATCAAACTCTTCCTGCCTCTGAGATTGTTGTAGTTTTTGACGGAGCCATTCCCTCTGAATTAGAAGTAGAGGTTATGCGATATATGGCTGTTCTTTCTATAAAAATAGTACGTTTGCCAAAAAATGTAGGATTAGGCAACGCTCTTAACGAGGGATTAAAACATTGCTCTTACAATTGGGTATTCCGTATGGATACTGATGACATTTGTTTGCCTGAACGTTTTGAAAAAGAAGTAGAGTTTATACAACAACATCCTAATGTAGTGTTGTGTAGCGGGCATATTGCCGAATTTTCGGATGATAAAACAATCATAACAAGTTATAGAAAAGTCCCTATAGGAGATACAGCTATAAAAAAAAGCTGTCTGAAAAGAAATCCTTTTAATCATGTAGCAGTTGCTTTTTGTAAAAATATTATTGAAGAAGTGGGAGGCTATCAACATCATCTTTTTTTAGAAGATTACAATCTATGGTTACGTGTGATTGCTAAAGGATATGAAGTAGGAAATTTAGATGAAACATTAGTGTTAGTAAGGGCAGGAGATAGTATGGTTTCTCGTAGAAAAGGGAAAGAATATATCAAAGGAGAATGGCAATTATTCAAACTTAAACGCAGTTTAAAACTACAATCCCTACTCCCTAATTTCTTTATTTTTATATTAAGAGCAAGTGTAAGAATACTCCCTACAAATCTTTTAAAGGTAGTTTATAAGTTTCTTAGAAAGAGGCGATAAAAAAGCAACAAACAAAACCTGTCAAAACTTGACAGGTTTTGTTTGTTTATAGTATTGACTAAAATGTACACTTATTGTCTTATTTTATAAATAAAATATAAGCATTATTTAAAAATAACTTGTATATTTGCAACCTAAAAGTAACTTACTTTGGCTACACATATCATACATCTAAAAAATAACACGTCTTACTCTTGTGATGAGAATACCTCTTTGCTAAGAGCTGCATTAGATAACAACATTAGTTTGGAGTATTCGTGCTTTGAGGCGCGTTGTAGGAGTTGTAGAGTGAAAGTGCTTGAAGGAGAGGTGGAGAACCTACAAGATGAACAAGTACTTACCACTGAAGAGAAAGCCGCAGGCTATGTGCTGTCGTGCAATGTAATACCCCGCTCTGATATAAAATTAGCGGTAGAGGATTTAGGAGTAAAGCTGCCTAAACCCCAAGTGAGTCCTTGTAAAATAAGCAGTATTGCAACTGTTACCCCTAATATTGTAGAGGTAGTGTTGCGTTTGCCTCCTAAGGTAGATTTTCAGTTTTTAGCGGGGCAATATGTAGATATTATCAGAAATGGACATAAGCGCAGCTATTCTATTAGCCATAGTCAGTATGAAGGCAACCAGCTGAAACTCTTTATTCGCAATTATGAAGGGGGACTATTTAGCAACTATTGGTTTAATGAGGCTAAGCCTAATGATTTGCTTAGAGTAGAGGGACCTTTGGGCACTTTCTTTTACCGACATAATGAAGTATGCACCGATATTGTATTATTAGCTACAGGTACTGGTATTGCACCTATAAAAGCCATTTTAGAACAGCTGCAACCCAGTCCGGAATTATTAGTTAATAAAAAAGTGTGGCTTTTGTGGGGAGGAAGAAAAAAAGAAGACTTATTTTGGAAGCCTGATTTTACCTTTGCTCATTTTGAGTATATACCCGTATTGACTCGTGAGGACGACTGGCAAGGAGCAAAAGGGTATGTGCAAGAGATAGCTTCAGCACAGGCTATCAGTTGGCCTACAGTGCAAGTGTATGCTTGTGGTAGTGAGGCAATGATACAAAGCGCTCAAGAACTTCTCACTAAACAAGGATTGAAAGAAGAAAACTTTTTTGCTGATGCATTTATAGCGGGTAATAAGTAGATTAATTTTTATGAAAGCAGTAATTTTAGCAGGAGGTCTCGGCACGCGTTTGAGTGAGGAGACCATCGTCAGGCCCAAACCAATGGTAGAAATAGGAGGAATGCCTATCTTATGGCATATTCTCAAAATATATTCGCACTACGGAATTAATGAGTTTATTATCTGTTGTGGTTATAAAGGCTATATCATCAAAGAATATTTTGCTAATTATTTTTTACATCAGTCGGATATTACTTTTGATATGGCAAACAATGAGATGCACGTACACCAAAAACGCGCTGAACCTTGGAAAGTTACTCTTATAGATACAGGCGAGCACTCTATGACGGGAGGACGCCTTAGAAGGGTATTGCCTTATATAGCTAATGAGGAGGCTTTTTGCTTTACTTATGGCGACGGAGTAGCTGATATTGATATTGCTAAATTAGTAGCTTTTCATAAAGCACACGGTAAGGAGGCAACCCTTACAGCAGTCTATCCCCCAGGTAGATTTGGAGCTTTGGATATAGTGGATAATCAGATTATGAAGTTCCAAGAAAAACCGAAAGGAGATGGAGCGCTTATTAATGGAGGGTTCTTTGTACTATCACCTAAAGTAATAGAGCGCATAAAAGGTGATAGCACTATTTGGGAGCAAGAACCACTAAAAGGCTTAGCCACAGACGGACAGTTGATGTGCTATAAGCACGAAGGTTTTTGGCAACCAATGGATACGCTCCGTGATAAAACGCTTTTGGAAGAATTATGGCAAAACAACAAAGCACCTTGGAAGGTATGGCAATAGGAAAAGTAGATACTCATTTTTGGAAAGGTAAGCGTGTATTTATCACAGGGCATACGGGCTTTAAAGGTTCGTGGCTATCGCTGTGGCTACAACAGATGGGGGCTGAAGTAAAGGGATTTTCTTTAACTCCACCAACAAATCCGTCTCTTTTTGTTGAGGCTAAAGTAGCACAGCAGATGCAGAGTGAGATAGGTGATATTCGCGATTTTAGCAAACTCTCGGAGAGCATACGTACTTTTAACCCCGATATATTGCTACACTTAGCAGCACAGCCTTTGGTAAGGCTTTCGTATAAAGAGCCTATTGAGACTTATAGCACTAACGTGATGGGGACTGTGAATGTGCTTGAAGCTTCGCGCTATGCCTCGCACTTAAAAGCGATAGTAGTAATTACTACTGACAAATGTTATGAAAACCGCGAATGGGAATGGGGCTATCGTGAAAACGAACCTATGGGTGGTCACGACCCTTATAGCAATAGTAAAGGTTGTGCCGAATTGGTAGTTTCGGCTTACCAACGGTCGTTTTTTCACACCCCTGATACAGCAGCTGTAGCCTCGGCACGTGCAGGTAATGTGATAGGAGGCGGAGACTGGGCTGAAGATAGATTGATACCCGATATTCTGCGCGCTTTTGAGAAACAGCAATCGGTAATTATTCGCAATCCACTATCTACTCGTCCGTGGCAACACGTATTAGAACCTCTTTCAGGTTACTTGGTGCTAGCACAACATTTGTGGCAAGAAGGGAAGGCTTTTGCTGAAGGTTGGAATTTTGGTCCTAAAGACGATGACTGCCAGCCTGTGCAGTGGATACTTGATAAGATGGTACATTTCTGGGGAGATGGAGCGCACTATGAAATAGACAAAAGTGAACAACCCCACGAAGCTAACTTTCTGAAACTCGACTGTTCGAAAGCTGCAATACGTCTAAAATGGCACCCTAAATGGCGATTAGAGCAAACCTTGGAGCAAATAGTGCATTGGCATCGATCTTGGTTGGAAGGAGCTGATATGCAAGCAAAATGCTTACAAGAAATAGAAATGTATAGTCGTTAAAACTAACAACAACAAAAAACGCTACAATAAATGACTTTAGATACAATTAGGGAAGAAATAGCTCAATTAGTTGAAAAATATGCCCAAGAGGCTTACAAACCGAAACCTTTTGAGGGGGGTACTACTGTTATACCCCCTTCAGGTAAGGTATTAGGAGCCCAAGAACTAAAAAATATGGTAGATGCCTCGCTTGATGCTTGGCTTACTACAGGGCGTTTTAATGCCGCTTTTGAACAGAAATTGGCAGCCTTTTTAGGGGTAAAATACTGCATTACTGTAAATTCAGGTTCTTCGGCTAACTTAGTAGCCTTTAGTGCACTTACTTCACCTAAACTAGGCAAACGTGCTATTAAAAAAGGTGATGAGGTAATAGGTGTAGCGGCAGGCTTCCCTACTACGGTGAACCCTATAATCCAGTTTAGGGCTATACCAGTATTTGTAGATGTAGACTTACACACACATAATGTAAATGCTGACCTTATAGAACAGGCCATTACTCCTAAAACAAAGGCGATAATGCTCGCCCATACCTTAGGAAATCCTTTTAACTTAGAGAAAATAAAAGCTCTTTGTGCGAAATATAACCTTTGGCTGGTAGAAGATTGTTGTGATGCTTTGGGTGCTACCTATAACGGACAAAAAGTAGGTACTTTTGGCGATATTGCTACCCTGAGTTTCTATCCAGCTCACCATATCACAATGGGTGAAGGAGGGGCCGTATTTACTAACAATGCGGAGCTAAAAACCATAGCTGAGTCTTTCCGCGATTGGGGACGTGATTGCTATTGTGCACCAGGTTGCGACAATACTTGCAACTGCCGCTTTTCGCAACAACACGGGGATTTGCCTTTTGGCTATGACCATAAATATGTGTATTCGCACTTAGGTTACAACTTAAAAATTAGTGATATGCAGGCTGCCTGCGGCTTGGCACAGTTAGACCGAGTAGAGGAGTTTATAGAAAAGCGCCGTAAGAATTTTGCTTATCTAAAAAATAGATTGCAAACACTTACTGACTTTTTATATCTGCCAGAGGCAACCCCCAATAGTGACCCTTCGTGGTTTGGGTTCCCTATCACCCTTAAAGAAGAATCTGGTACCGCACGGGTAGATTTGCTCCGTTTCTTAGACCAGCATAGGATAGGTACGCGATTGTTATTTGCAGGGAACCTCACTAAACAGCCTTATTTTAAAGGAGTGGAATATCGTGTAGTGGGAGACCTTACTAATACCGATATTACGATGAACCAAACCTTTTGGGTTGGTATTTATCCTGCTTTAGGAGAAGAACATTTAGAGTATATCGCTGAGAAGTTAGAAGAATATTTTGGGGTGAATTTTTAGCAGTTACGGCAGGTAAGCAGATTATGAGAGTACTTTTAACAGGAGCGACAGGTTTTTTGGGGAGCCATTTGCTAAAAGCATTGGTAAGTAAGGGTTATGAAGTAGTAGTACTCAAGCGCTCTACCTCTGATATGTGGCGTTTAAAAGGTTTTGAAAACGCTTTTAAAAGCTATGATATAGATCGTGTGCCTTTGCAAACGGCTTTTGAAGAGCAACCTATAGATACTATTATTCATACGGCTTGTGTATATGGCAGAAAGGGGGAAAGTACGAAGCAGATACTTGAGACAAACTTAATGTTTGGTACTGAATTGCTTAATGTAGCTATTTCTTTTAATGTAAGGACTTTTTTTAACACAGGGACTTTTTTTAATGCAGGAGCTTTATCATATAAATATTTAAATTACTACGCTCTTTCGAAAAAACAATTTGAAGAGTGGTTGCAAATAGCCTCTGACAAAATACAAGTAGTAAACTTAAAATTAGGGCATATGTTTGGAGAGCAAGATGGTAATGATAAATTTACTACTTGGATTCTAAACGAACTTAAACAAGAGAAACCAGTTATTCCGCTCACAGCAGGCATACAGAAACGCGATTTTATTTATATAGAGGATGTAGTAAGTGCCTATCTTACTTGTTTGGAGCAAAAAGAGTGTTTAAAAGCTTTTAATGATATAGAAGTAGGCACAGGTGTGCTCACCCCTGTAAGGACTTTTGTAGAGCTTGTCAAAGAGGTATTAGAAAAACTCCATGCTAAGTCTATAGAAACACAGCTGAACTTTGGAGCGCTTCCTTATAGAGAAGGAGAGATTATGGAGCCCCAAGTAGATAATCATATTTTGTGTTCGTTAGGTTGGCAACCTAAAAGGAATTTAGAAGAAAATGTGTGGAACTTTGTAAAAAATGAACTAGTATTTGCTGATAATACTAAAGTCTAAAATTATTATAACAGCTATAAACTCCTTTTAACAGGGTAGTAGGAGGTTGAAAAATAATAAGTAATGAAGAAAATAATAAGTGTATTATTTGAAAAAATAGGTATAGATGGAGCTGTTTTTTACACTTCATTAGGCAGAATACTACAAGGAGGAGGAGGAATACTGACACTACTTCTTATAAGTAGATTTATGACCCAAGAAGAGCAGGGTTTTTATTATACTTTTGTGTCAGTATTAGCACTTCAAATGTTTTTTGAATTAGGATTGAATGGTATATTATCTCAATTTGCGGCTCACGAGATGGCATTCCTAAAAGTCATAGATAATGATCATTTAGAGGGGGAAGAAACTAACCTATCTCGTTTAACATCAATATTTCATTTTACAATTAAGTGGTATTCATTTTTTTCAATATTGCTAATAATAGTATTAGTATTAGTAGGTTTTTTTTATTTTTATAGATATGCTGCAAATTCATATAATATTCATTGGCAAATGCCTTGGTTATTACTGTCCATATTTGCAGGGTTAAACCTTTTTTTATCACCCATAACATCTATTTTATATGGTATATGTAAGGTGAAAGATATTACAAGGTTTCAGATGCTTCAGCAGCTTTTTGTAATGATTTCAGTATGGATAGCTTTATTATTAGAAATAAAGTTATATGTCTTAGTAATAAATGTTGTAGCAAATATTTTATTTTTAATTGTTTATTTTTACGTTCACTATAAAACATTGCTTAAAAATATATTGCAATATCGAGTGAGTGAAAAAGTAGATTATTGGAAAGAAATTTTCCCTTATCAGTGGAGAATTGCATTAAGTTCTATGAGTAATTATTTTGTTTTTCAATGCTTTACACCTATTACTTTTGCTTTTTATGGAGCAGTTGTAGCAGGGCAGGTAGGTATGAGCTTAATGCTATCAAACTCAATATATCCCTTAGTAGCCAGTTGGTGTGTTACTAAAGTTCCTTTATGGTCATCATTAGTGGCACGAAAAGAATTTGTTCAACTTACCAATTCACTTAAAACGGTTGTTAAGCAGTCAATTGTTATAAGTTTATTTGTTATTTCAGTAGCTTTAATAATTATATATATAGCCTATCTTTTTAAGATTCCTATAGTACAGCGTATTTTACCTATTGAACTATGTGCAATACTTTTTTTAGCAATACCTTTCAATCTTGTTATCAATGCTTGGGCTACTTATTTGCGCTGCAATAAAAAAGACCCTTTTATGATACAAGCAGTAATGGGAGGATTATTTATTTTTTTGCAGACTTATCTTTCAGCAAAATATTTTGATTTACCCATACTTATTATCAGTTATACTGCTTTAATTGCTTTTATAAACTTTCCGATAGCATATACTATTTTTAAAACTAAAAAAAGAGAGTATTATGAACAATGACATTTTATTAAGCATTTGTATTCCTACTTATAAAAGAGCAATTATTTTAGATGGAGCTCTAAATTCTATTAATAAAGCAGTGCAATTAATAGATAAAACCAAAATAGAAATAGTAATATCAGATAATTGTTCGCCAGATAGCACTTCTCAGGTTGTTCAAAAATCTATAAATGAAGGATTGCCTATTAAGTATATTAGAAATGCAGAAAATATTGGTATTGAAGACAATATAATACAAAGTTTTAAGCTAGCTAAGGGTAAATATGTTTGGGTATTGGGGGATGATGATTATTTAAAGGAAGAGACTTTAAAGACTATAATAAACATAGTTAGTAATAAAGATTATGGCTCAATTTTTATACAATTAGGGAGTAAGAAACAAGTGCCTTATGTAGAGTATGATAAAGTTGAGGAGTTTTTTAAAGATGTTAGTTATGGCTTCACCTTTATATCTGCTAATATAATATCTACTGAGCTTATACCTGACTTTTGTTTTGAAGAATATCAAAAAACTTTAATACCTCAAATGCCTTTATATATGCAGACGGCTAAGAGTAAAAGCTTTAATGTGATTATTCACAAGCCATTACTTGAAGGCTCAAAAGATGCTAAGACAAGTGGGGGGTATAATATCTTTAAGGTACTAATAGATAACTACCTTGTTATAAAAGAAAAGATGCTAGAAGGGACAGTAAGAGCAGAGGAATATTATAAGATAGAAAAGAAAAGCTTTTTTAAAAGTTTTGTTCTTGTAACACTATTTCGCTTTTATATCATTAGGAATAAAGTAAATTTTGAATCAAAAGATGCTTGGAGAATAGTGAAGAAACACTATTCTAAAGAATCGTATTTTTATCCAATGCTTATTTTTTATTTACCGATAGTAATATTAAAACAAGTACTTAATAAGCTTAAACTATTATCAAGGGCTTTATTTGTTAAAAAAAATGGGAATCATAAATAAAATAAAACGTTTTATAGGTTGGGGGTTAAAAGAGTTTAAAATGTTTTTAAACCCTATTGAAATCAAATTTTACAATCATTGGAAAACAGTACTGACTGAAAAATTACCTCATAAATTATGGTTTTATCGGCTTATTAAGAGTAGAAACATAGGAAAAAAAATAACGTTTTTTTCAGCAGATGGGTATCGCTGGTTTATAAAGTTTTTTAGAGGAAAAAAAGTATTCTATTCTCCTGAATTTTTACAAGAAGGGGGAATCAATAAAAACTGGCTGCAATTTTCAGACTATTGCCTAAATGAAGTGAATTTAGCTTTAGGATATGATTATATCTTTCATTCTAACTATGTTCGTTTTCCACTGTGGATAATGCATTTAGTACAGCCTGAAATGACTTTTGAGGATTTAGAAAAGCGCATTGACCAAATCAATGACCCTGCTTGGCGATTAAATGCTGATAGAGATGGTTTTGCCGTGCAAATATCCAATCACGATATTAATGGTATTAGGCGGAAGTTAATACAACTGACCAATAAAGTAGAAAAAGTAACTTGTGCAGGCAAGTTTATGAATACTACAGATGAGCTCATCACTAAATATGGAGATGACAAATGGGTATATCTCAGAAAATTCAGGTTTAATATTTGCCCAGAAAACGCTTCTTCTAAAGGCTATATCACCGAAAAGATATTAGATGCTTTTGTCGGAGGATGTATTCCTATTTATTGGGGTGGAGGTAAAAAAGAATGGATAGAACCTGAAATTTTTAACCAAGAGGCTTTTTTGTATTATGAAGAGGGAAAAGAAGAAGCTTTTTTGTCGCAAATAGAAGAACTGTGGACAAACCAAGAGGCTTATCAGAAATTTGTATCGGTGCCTCCTTTCAAAAAAGATGCAGCCAAAATATTGTGGGCAAAAGTAACCGAAGTAGAAAATAGATTGAGAAATTTGTAAAAATGCACAATACCCAAAATACAAAACAATATGTATTTTTAGAAGGAGGTCTGGGCAATCAACTCTATATGATAGCTTATGCCAATTATCTAAAAGAGCAAGGCTATGCTGAGGTGGAGCTTATTACTCGCCCTGTTAAGAAGAAAAAAGGAGATACTAACGACAAGACAAAACGATGGTTACTCACAGAACTACCCAATCTATTAGGTATAAAACTGTTGTTTTTCTGGCATCGCTATATATTTTCATTCTTGGCGCGGTTACCTAAATTACCGTTTTATAAGCTGTTTTTTAGCAGCATATTTGCTGTACACCAAGAACCTTTCAGGAAGTGGCATATATTTATGCCAACTATCACAGGGGTAGCGCGTTATAATTTGCATATAGGCTATTTTCAGTCCTATAAGTATATTTCAGAAGATTTTCTCAAACGAGCCTCGAAAGCTATAGAAGCGTTAGCTCCTAAGAAGCAAAACTTTAATATCAGCAGACAAGATGTAGCAGTGCACATCCGCAGAGGTGATTTTTTCACCAATGGCAATGAAGCTATATTCAAAAGAATAGAATGTTCGTATTATTTGAAAGGGTTGGCATATATTTCTGAGAGGCAAAAAATAAATAAAGTATATATATTTTCTGATGATTTTCAAGCTATTGAAGCAGATATTCAGGAAATAAAGAAGCATTATACCGTAGAGGTAGTTTCTGGGCAAACGGTATTAGATGATATGAATACTTTGCAAAAGTTCAGCAACTTTGTAATAGGCAATAGCACTTTTTCTTGGTGGGGAGCGATGTTAGCTTCTGCTGAAAGTAAAATAGTAGTGGTGCCTAAAACTACTTTAGCGTTTGAAATGTCAGGGGCAACAGCATTTCCCCCTGACTGGGTATTGTTAGAAAATTAGAAAATAATGAAAATATCAGTAGTAATTCCTGTTTATAAGGTAGAGCCTTATATAGAAAAATGTTTAAACTCTGTAAAAAATCAGACGTTTACAGACTTTGAATGCTTAATTATTGATGATGGTTCTCCGGATAACTCTATACAAATTGCTCAGCAATGCATAGAGAAAGATAGTAGGTTTAGAATTATAACCCAAAAGAATAAAGGGTTAGGAGGAGCGCGCAATACAGGTATTGATAATGCAAAAGGCGAATGGATTATTTTTTTAGATAGTGATGATTGGTGGGAACCTAATCTTTTAGAAAAGATGTATACCGAGGCTATAAAAAATGAAGTTGATTTTATAGTCTGTAGGTATAAAAAAATAAGTAGCAAAGGTGAATTTATAGCATATAGTGATTCATTGCCTGAAGGTATATACACCTCTAAAGATACCCTTATCAGATTCTTTTTAGAGCTACCTACTGCTTGGAATAAACTTTATAAGAGGAGTATTTGGGAAGGAGTTCGCTATCCTGAACAACTTTATTATGAAGATTTACCAACTACCTATCAATTGATTTTCAAATGCAATAAAGTACAGTTTATAGATGAGGGTCTTTATTGTTATAACTTGCGAGAAGGCAGTATGTTGAGACACTTTAGTCAGAAGCAAGTAGATGACAGATTTGAACTTTTAAAGCTTATCGAGCAGACTTTTGCTAAGCACCCAGAGTACAATGCCCAAAAGTGGATTACTTATGCCTATTTAGTGCATATACCTTACACCTTGCATATTGGTATAATGGCATATGCTGATAAACACCAAGCCCGAACAGCACTAAAAGAGCTAAAAAAGAGGTTAAATCCTGCTTATTTTAATCCTAAAAGTATATGGGGCTTGAGAAAAGACTTAGGAATAGGTAGAACAGTATTGTTACTTTCGTATTACTATTCATTAGGGCTGTCTTGTGTCTTGTTCTCTTTGAGAGATAAATTAGCAAAATTGTTAAAGAGATAATATAGCATTACTTTTTTAATAATGAAGGTATTACATATTATTAATAACTTGAATATAGGAGGAGCTGAAAAACTATTAGTAGAAACACTTCCCTTATATGAAAGTTTTGGTGTGCAAGTAGATGTGCTTTTACTTACGAAAGTAGATTCGCCTTTTGTTTCTGCGATAGAAGAAAATTTCAATGGGAATATTTACTATTCGGGTTTGAATAGCGTGTATAATCCTTATCAAATATTAAAGATTAAGGACTTTATACAGCAATGTGATTATGATGTTGTACACGCACATTTATTCCCTACGCTTTATTGGGTATCATTGGCTAAAACTTTTTTTGGTATAAAAACACCTATTATTTTTACAGAACACAGCACCCATAATAAACGTTTGGATAAGTTTATTTTTCGTGCAATAGATAGGTGTATATACCGAAAATATCAAAAGATATTAGCCATAACTCCTCAAGTGAAGCAAGTATTAATGCAAAAACTGAATATAACCCCAGAAAAAGTAGAAGTAGTGTATAATGGGGTAGAGGTAGATAAATACAAACAAGCTGTCCCATATGCTGAAGGGACTTTCTTTGAGAAAGGAGCAATAATACTTATGCAAGTCTCTCGTTTTCAGGCTGCAAAAGACCAAAAGACTGTAATTAGAGCCTTAACATTATTACCTCAAAGATATAAACTATTATTAGTAGGAGACGGAGAAACAAAGAAAGAATGCGAAAGGTTAGTACAAGAACTTTCTTTGCAAGAACGGGTACAGTTTTTAGGGAGCAGAGTAGATATTCCTGAGCTTTTAAAAACAGCCGATATTGTGATACAGTCTTCGCATTGGGAAGGTTTTGGTTTAGTAGCAGTAGAGGCTATGGCAGCAGGCAAACCTATAATAGCGAGTGATGTAGTAGGGCTTAGAGATATAGTGTCAGGCTACGGATTGCTTTTTCAAAAAGGCAATGAAAGTCAATTAGCAAAAGAAATAGAAGCATTAGAAGACGAAAAATATTATAAAGAGATAGCTGATAAATGTGCACAAAGGGCAGAAGGTTTTCATATAACAAAAATGATAAAAAACAACATAGCTGCATATGAGCAGGTAATAAACAACTAAATGAAAAAAATAATCTTATTGAATAATATAGCACGCGATATACTTATATTCAGAAGGCATCTGATAAAGTTTCTCATAGCTCATAACTACACAGTATATGCAATGGCTACAGACTTCACTTCTGATACTAAGGAAAAGGTAGAAGAGTTGGGAGCGATACCCATAGCCTATTCATTCGCACGTACGGGGCTTAATCCTCTTGCTGATATTAAGAATATGAAATATCTTGAAAAGCTATTCAGAGAGATAGCTCCCGATATAATACTATCTAGTTTTGCCAAACCTGTTATTTTTGGTACATTGGCAGCCAAGAGAGCAGGTGTGCCTAAAATTATCGCAATGGTAGAGGGACTAGGGTATGCATTTACTCAGCAACCTAAAGGGCAAAGTATAAAAGCAAAAATGATAAAATACGCACAAGTGTTATTGTACAAAATAGCCTTACCTAAGGCGGATTGCGTATTATTTTTAAACCAAGATGACCCCAAGGATTTACTAGATAGATACTTTATAAAAGTGAAGAAAAGAGAGGTGTTAGGAGGCATTGGTTTAGACTTGAATGAATATCAGTTTAGCCAAGTAATAACTACCTCTATTTCCTTTGTATTTATAGCTCGATTGCTACGTGAAAAAGGTATTTTTGAATTTCTAAAAGCAGCCGAACAGGTAAAGAAGAAGTACCCTGCAGTGGTATTTAAAGTGATTGGCAGTTTTGATACAGAAAATCCAGGAGCATTAAAACGAAGAGAATTACAGTATTATATTGAGAATAGCATCATTGAATATCCAGGTTTTGTGACTAATATTAAGGATTGGATAAAAGAGAGTTCTGTGTTTGTACTACCCTCTTATCGAGAAGGGGTACCGCGCAGTACACAAGAGGCAATGGCTATGGGTAGAGCAGTTATCACTACTGATGTGCCTGGTTGTCGTGAAACAGTAGTAGAGGGTAAAAATGGCTTCCTCATACCTAAATGGGATGTAACAGCACTTGCAAAATCGATGGAATATTTTATTGAAAATCCTGGAGAAATAAGGCGTATGGGCGAGGAGAGCCATAAGATAGCCTTAGAAAAGTTTGACGGAGAAAAGGTTAATCAAAAGTTATTTAATATTATAAAATCGTAAATTATGAATGTTTACTTAAGCCAAAAGTTAAGAATTATATCTTTTATTTCTATCATATTGGTAGTGCTAATTCATAGTCAATTTTTAGCTAAAGAAACATTTATACTTAATAGGGGTTTTCAGTTTTTCTTTAGTTATGGCATAACTACTGTAGCTGTTCCTTTTTTCTTTTTTATATCAGGTTATTTGTTTTTTTTCAATACCCAAAATATTTTTAAGGAGTACTTTTTTAAAATTAAGAAGAGAATTAAAACAATTCTTATTCCGTATGTAATTGTCTCTATATATGGAAGTTCTCTCATTATACTATTGTTAAATATTTCTTCCTCCAAGTCATTTTTTAATCCAGAAAATCAAACAATTTTTCAAGGTAGTATTTTAAATATCTTTTATACTGTTTTTAATAACCCTTTGGTATATCAATTATGGTTCCTTAGAGATTTGATGTGTTTATTTATACTGTCACCTATTATATATCTGTTAGTAAAATATATTAGGTGGCTATATATACTCATATTAGGGGTAGTATGGTTAGAAGTTTTTAGCATCCAAATACCTTTGTTAGACAATAAATCAGTTTTATTTTTTTCTTTAGGAGCATTTGTAGCTATTAATAATCAGAAAATACTTTTAAAAAAGTACAATAATAATTTACTTTACATATGTGTTTTAGGCTGGCTGTTTTTTGTAATAACTGAAACTATTATTAATACTTATTGTTCTTTAGGAGAAATGCTAAAAACTATATTGCTGAAAATCAATACTTTATGGGGGGGGG
>ERZ1674045.139-NODE-139-length-25748-cov-2.975207_pt1 | contig 25748 bp, 25 predicted proteins | sample MGYA00581131_ERZ1674045 | MGnify/ENA primary metagenome ERZ1674045 (study PRJEB41354, sample SAMEA4873299) | human saliva metagenome | biome: human-associated habitat [ENVO:00009003]; feature: mouth environment [ENVO:08000002]; material: saliva material...
TACAACCATTTTCAACAGAAAATGTTAGTGGCATTATTTGTGAAGGTGGAACTATATTGAAGACCGCGCGCTCTAAAGAGTTTATGACCAAAGAAGGCAGAAAAAAGGCTTATGATAATATAGTAAAAGAAGGAATAGACGCATTGGTCGTAATTGGTGGTAACGGTTCTTTAACAGCTGCTATGCTTTTTGCTCAAGAATATGATTTTTGTTGTATAGGTTTGCCAGGCACTATAGATAATGATCTCTATGGAACCGATAGTACTATTGGTTACGATACAACATTGAATACCATTATTGAATGTGTAGATAGAATACGCGACACAGCAGAAAGCCATGAACGAATATTTTTTGTTGAAGTAATGGGTCGCGATGCAGGTTTTCTTGCACAAAACTCTGCAATAGCAAGTGGTGCTGAAGCAGCAATTATTCCAGAAGATTCTACAGATGTAGACCAGTTAGCCCAGTTTATGGAACGTGGCATTCGAAAATCTAAACGAAGTTGCATCGTTATTGTGTCAGAAAGTCCCAAGTGTGGAGCAATGTATTATGCAAATCGTGTAAAGAAGGAATTTCCAGGTTTCGATGTGCGGGTTTCAATACTTGGACATTTACAAAGAGGCGGACGACCATCTGCAAAAGATAGAATTTTGGCGAGTAGAACTGGTTATGGCGCAATAGAAGCTATTATGCAAGGGCAGCGAAATATAATGGTAGGAATTCATAACGATTCTATCGTATATATACCCCTTTCAGAAGCAATTCGTTCTGATAAACCATTTGATAAGAAACTAATAAAGGTTTTAGATGTACTTAGTATATAATACGTAGTAAAAAATAAAGCATTAAATAATAAAAAATTAAATATATGTCACAGATTAATGGACGCATTTCTCAGATTATTGGGCCTGTAATAGACGTCTACTTTGATGTTAAAGGTGAAGATCCAGAAAAAGTCCTCCCGAAGATTTACGATGCTCTTCGCGTAAAGAGACCGAATAATGAAGACGACCTGATAATAGAAGTGCACCAACACATCGGTGAAGATACAGTACGATGTGTAGCGATGGATAATACAGAGGGGTTGCAACGCGACTTAGAAGTTATTCCAACTGGAAGTCCAATTGTAATGCCTGCAGGCGAACAAATTAAGGGAAGAATGATGAATGTAATAGGTAAACCTATTGATGGTATGGATACTCTTAATATGCAAGGAGCTTATCCAATTCATCGCGAACCACCTAAGTTTGATGAATTGTCTACACAGAAAGAAATGTTAGCGACAGGTATCAAAGTGATTGATTTACTTGAACCATATATGAAAGGTGGAAAAATTGGTCTCTTTGGGGGTGCTGGTGTTGGTAAAACTGTGCTTATTATGGAGCTTATCAATAATATAGCAAAGGGACATAATGGATATTCTGTATTTGCAGGTGTAGGCGAACGAACTCGTGAAGGAAACGACTTGATACGCGATATGCTTGAATCTGGAGTTATTCGATATGGTGAGAAGTTCCTAAAAGCAATGGAAGAAGGAAAGTGGGATCTTTCTCTTATCGATAAGGAAGAACTAAAAAAATCACAGGCAACCCTTGTTTATGGTCAAATGAATGAACCTCCTGGGGCACGTGCATCAGTTGCACTTTCTGGATTAACAGTAGCAGAAGAGTTCCGCGATCATGGAGGAAAAGATGGTGAGGCAGCTGATATAATGTTCTTTATTGATAATATTTTCCGTTTTACACAAGCAGGTTCTGAAGTTTCAGCTCTTCTTGGGCGTATGCCTTCAGCTGTTGGATATCAACCTACGCTTGCTAGCGAAATGGGAACAATGCAAGAACGTATTACTTCTACAAAGAGAGGTTCTATTACTTCTGTTCAAGCGGTATATGTACCTGCAGATGACTTAACTGACCCTGCTCCAGCAACAACCTTTACACACTTGGACGCAACAACTGAGTTGAGTCGTAAGATAACAGAGTTAGGAATTTATCCAGCCGTAGATCCGTTAGGAAGTACATCACGTATTCTTGATCCATTAGTTGTTGGTAAAGAACATTATGAATGTGCACAACGAGTAAAGCAATTATTGCAACATTATAACGAGTTGCAAGATATAATTGCTATTTTGGGTATGGACGAATTGTCAGATGAAGACCGTTTAGTTGTAAATCGGGCACGTCGCGTACAACGTTTCCTATCTCAGCCATTTACTGTTGCTGAACAGTTTACAGGAATTCCAGGAGTAATGGTGCCAATTGAAGATACAATTAAAGGATTTAATGCTATCTTGAATGGCGAAGTAGACGATCTTCCTGAACAAGCATTCCTTAATGTTGGAACAATTGAAGATGCGAAAGAGAAAGCAAAGAAACTTCTTGATGCAGCTAAGAATAATTAATTGACAAATAGATATAGTTACAATGTTATTTTTAACAATTATATCACCCGAGAAAATCCTTTTTAAAGGCAATGTGGAGAATGTCTTAGTTCCTGGTGAATTGGGAGAGTTTGAAATTCTAATGAATCATGCACCAATTATTTCTACATTAATAAAAGGGCGCATCGTTTATACCATTGGTTCTGAAAAGAAGGAAATTACGATAAATGGAGGTTTTGTAGAAGTTAAGAAAAATGAAGTAAATCTTTGTGTAGAACTATAATTGTTAATAGAATAAACAATCTCAATGTCTCTTTAAGCATATTTAAATCTATGAGTATTACAGATATAGAAAAGAATTATAATAAGATTAATCTTTGGATTCTGGTAGCGATTACTTTGATAGGTTTGATAATGTCTCAGATATTGTTGCAGCAAACTCTAATAACCCCATTGATAATTAGTGCGATATTTTTCATTATAACAAATAAGATATATGGAAAATTATGGAAGTATTTTGCAACTAACTCTCCAATGGCTTTAGGGAAATTCTATCTTGTAGGTTCTATGCTGAGAATGTTTCTTGCAGTTATTATAACTTTTATTGGAATATTAGTTTTTCGAGGAGATAATGAAAAGATGCTTACGTATGTATTTGTATTTGCCTTTTACTATATTTCGATAATGTTTTTTGACTCTGTATATTTCTTCCGCATTGAGAAAAATAACAAAATAAATAATAAGACTATATGAAATTTACTAGACGAGTACTTCTCTTGTTGTTTCTATTTACTACACCTATATTGACATTCTCACGAGATATGTCGAAAAAAGAAAATATAGATGTGAAGGAAATCCTATGGGGACACATAAAAGACTCTTATGAATGGCATATTACAGATTTAGGAACTGAGGGAAATATTCACCCAGTAGTAATACATCTTCCCATAATAGTAAAGACATCTACTGGTTGGCATATCTTTAGTAGTGGTATGTTTGCTGAAGAAAGAGATGCAAATGGAGATAGACCTGGACCATACAATCTTGTTATAAAAAGTGGAGATGATAAAGTAAATCCAAACTTAATAGTTGAGAAAATTGGTAATAAAGAAGTACGTCCTATTGATCTTTCTATAACAAAAGTTGTTTGTACAGTCTTTATAGATGGAATATTGCTTCTTTTGGTTATTTTGATACCTGCCCATTGGTGTCGTAAACATAAGATAGATGATCCAGCTCCTAAAGGATTCACAGGACTAATGCACATGTTCATTATGAATATATATGACGAAGTTATAAAGCCTTGCTTGGGTGATGAAACTCCGAAGTATGCTCCTTGGCTACTTACGTGTTTCTTCTTTATTTTCTTCGCAAACCTTATGGGATTAGTTCCATTTCCTCCAGGTGGTGGTAATTTAACTGGTAATATAACCTGTACTTTCTTTTTAGGAATATGTACTTTCCTCATTACAAACTTTACAGGTACAAAAGAATATTGGAAAGAAATATTCTGGCCAGATGTTCCTGTTTGGATGAAATTTCCAATACCTCTAATGCCGATTATTGAACTCTTTGGTATATTCACAAAACCTTTAGCTTTGATAATCCGACTTTTTGCAAATATGTTTGCTGGGCATGCTATTGCATTATGTTTCTGTGCAATTATATTTATAATGTTTAGCATTTCTAATAATGCTTTAGTGAATTGGAGTGCTGGAACTAGTATGTCAATTATAGGTGTACTCTTAAGCGTCTTTATGATGCTACTTGAATTCCTTGTTAGTTATATTCAAGCATTAGTATTTACAATGTTGAGTGCAGTGTTTATAGCACAAGCACATGTAAAAGAGCATAAAGCCTAATATGTAAAATAGAATAGAACAAAATAAATATTAATAATAAATTAAAAAATTAAGATTATGTTATCATTATTATTAGCAGATGTTGCTATCGCAAAATTAGGAGCAGCCATTGGCGCAGGTTTAGTTGCAATTGGAACTGGTATGGGAATTGGACGCATTGGTGGACAAGCAATGGATGCAATCGCACGCCAACCAGAAAAAATTGGCGACCTTCGTTCATCTATGATTATTGCTGCAGCTTTGATAGAAGGTGTTGCGTTTTTGGCAGTAATCGTTTCAATCCTTGCAATTGTAATGTAATTATGGATACTACGTGTTAATCCACGTAATATCGATTAGTTTAGAAAGAATAAAACCAGCGTATGGATTTATTAGTCCCCAATAGTGGACTCCTTTTCTGGTTGACTCTTGTCTTCCTTATAGTAGCATTTATTGTTATTAAGTTTGGTTTTCCTGTTATTATTAATATGGTAAACGAACGTAAGGAGTTTATAGACGAAAGTCTTCGTAAGGCGCATATAGCCAATGAAAAGCTGTCTAATATTCAAAAAGAAGGTGAATCCGTCATACAACAAGCACGTGAAAAGCAAGCGCTTCTATTAAAAGAAGCGACTGCTACACATGATATTATAGTTGGGAAGGCACAGGATAAAGCGAATGAAGAAAGTTCACGAATTATTGCAGAGGCGAGATTAGAGATTGCCACTGAAAGGCAAAATGCCTTTAATGATATTCGTGGTCAAGTAGCGGAACTCAGTATAAAAGTAGCAGAGAAAATTCTCCACGAACAACTTTCTGACGATAAAAAGCAGATGGAGTTGATAGAAAAATTGCTGGATAATGTTTCTTCTCCCAGTAAATAATGAATTAAAATTAGTATTATGGATATTGGGATAGTCTCTGTTCGCTATGCACGTGCACTTTTAAAAGGAGCAACAATAGCAAAGCAAGAAGATAAAATTTATGCGGAGATGCAAACGTTATTCAGTAGCTATACTGAGTTTCCACAATTGCATTCTACAATGAATAACCCAATGCTATCTAAAGAGGCGAAGCAAGAGTTATTAGAAATTGCAAGTGGAGGCGATGTTAGTTCTCTCTTAAAATCATTTTTTGCTCTTGTTCTGAAGGAGAGACGCGAGGGATTTTTACAATTCATCGCAAACTCTTATATTACGTTATATAGGAAGCAAAAGGATATTATTCAAGGAAAGCTTATAACAGCAGTCCCAGTCTCGCCTATTATTGAAAAGAAAATGAAGACGTTGGTACATTCAAATGCAGGTGGAACTGTAGAATTTACCACAACAATAGATCCTGATATAATAGGAGGCTTCATTCTTGAATATGATACGTACAGAATGGATGCAAGTGTGAAGACAAAACTAAATTCACTCCTCACACAATTAAAGAAATAGAAATAAATATGTCGAATAAGATAAAACCAAGCGAAGTGTCTGATGTCCTTTTAAAGGCACTTCAGAGCGTAAATGCAGAAGAAAAATTCGATGAAGTTGGTACAGTACTAACAGTCAGCGATGGTGTTGCTCGTATTTATGGTCTTCGTAATGCTGAGGCAAATGAACTCTTAGAGTTTGATGATGGTACAATGGCTATTGTTATGAACTTAGAGGAGGATAATGTAGGTTGTATTCTTCTTGGTTCAACTACGGATATAAAAGAAGGACAAACAGTTAAACGTACACATCGTATTGCCTCTATTCGAGTTAATGATAATTTTTTAGGACGTGTTGTAAACCCACTTGGTCAAGCAATTGACGGTAAAGGAGATATTGATTTATCAGAAGCTTTTGAAATGCCTTTAGACCGTAAGGCTCCTGGAGTAATTTATCGTCAACCTGTAAAAGAACCACTACAAACAGGTTTAAAGGCTGTTGATTCTATGATCCCTATTGGGCGTGGACAACGTGAACTTATTATTGGCGACCGCCAAACGGGTAAAACAGCTATTGCTGTTGATACCATTATAAATCAAAAATCTTCATACGAAAAAGGAAATCCTGTATATTGTATTTATGTTGCGATAGGGCAGAAGGCTTCCACAGTGGCAAATCTTGTACAGATATTACGCGATAATGGTGCTTTACCTTATACGATTATTGTAAGTGCTACTGCTGCCGACCCTGCTGCAATGCAATATTACGCTCCTTTTGCAGGTGCTGCGATAGGAGAATATTTCCGCGATCGTGGATATTCTGCACTTGTTGTTTATGATGATTTATCTAAACAGGCTGTTGCTTATCGTGAAGTATCTTTAATTCTTCGACGTCCTTCTGGACGTGAGGCATATCCTGGCGATGTTTTCTATCTCCATTCTCGTTTATTAGAGCGTGCAGCACGTATTAATAATCAACAAGAAATTGCAGAAAAAATGAACGACCTGCCTGAATGTATGAAAGGCAAGGTAAAAGGTGGTGGATCGTTAACAGCACTTCCTATTATTGAGACACAAGCTGGCGATGTTTCTGCATATATTCCTACTAATGTTATCTCTATTACTGACGGACAGATATATTTGGAGAGCGATTTATTCAACCAAGGTTTCCGACCAGCAATTAATGTAGGTATTTCTGTTTCTCGTGTGGGTGGTTCTGCACAAGTAAAGAGTATGAAGAAAGTTGCAGGTACATTGAAAATAGATATGGCTCAATATCGCGAGTTGGAAGCATTCTCTAAGTTCTCTTCTGATATGGATAAGGTTACAGCAATGACTTTGGATAGAGGACGAAAGAATAACCAGTTGTTGATACAAGCACAATATTCACCAATGCCAGTTGGCGAGCAGATTGCTATTCTTTATTGTGGTGTTCATGGTTTACTATATGCAGTTCCTGTTGAAAAGGTTAGAGAATGTCAGGACCAATTCTTGGAAGCAATGCGTAATATGCATAAAGAAGTCTTAGATAACTTAGCATTAGGTAATCTTCTTGATAGCGATATTAAGGTTATTGAAGAAGTGATGAGTAATATAACTGCGCAATATAAATAAAACCAAATAAATGCCATCTTTAAAAGAAATAAAGAATCGAATTGCCAGTGTTAATAGTACTCGTAAAATTACGAGTGCTATGAAGATGGTAGCTTCCAGCAAACTTCATCATGCACAGGTTGCAATAGAAAATATGCTTCCTTATGAAAATTTGCTTGAACATATTCTGAAAGCATTTTTAGTGTCTACTCCTGATACAAATACTTCATTTAGTGAAGAAAGAGAAATAAAACGAGTAGCTTTGTTGGTTTTCTCTTCTAATAGTTCTTTGTGTGGCGGATTTAATACAAATATTATAAAGATGCTCCAAAGCACTTTAAATGATTATTTGGCAAAAGGTGTAACTAAAGATAACATTATTGTCTATCCAATTGGGCGTAAAGTTGCAGAAAAGGTTGCTAAAATGGGACTTAAAAGTGCAGGAACCTTCTTGGAACTTGCCGAAAAGCCTAATTCAGAAGAGTGCAGAAATATTGCTGTTGAGATTGAGAAACTGTGGCTTAATAATGATATTGATAGGGTAGAAATGATTTATCATCATTTTAAAAGTGCAGGAAGTCAGATTCTTACACGGAAAACTTATCTACCAATAGATTTAGATACAGAATTGAGTCTCGATAAAGAACGCGATTTAACCTCGAATATCACAACCAAAAAGGCTCAGGAGTATTTAAAGGAGCATAAACGGAATATGCAATCAAACGATAAAGACGAAATAATAAAACCACTGAACGATGATTTTATTGTTGAGCCTGATTTGAAAACCGTTCTAACTTCTTTAATTCCTAAATTACTTCATTTAATGGTGTATACGGCTTTATTAGATAATAATGCATCGGAACATGCTGCTAGAATGGTTGCAATGCAATCTGCAACCGACAATGCTGATGAATTGCTTCGTGGATTAAAGCTACAATATAACAAATCTCGTCAAGCAGCTATTACGTCAGAATTGTTAGATATTGTAGGTGGTTCTATTAATAACTAATTTTATCAACAATAATAAATAATTAGTTTCATTATTAATAGTGATAATAAATAAAAGGGGTGTCAGTTTTGGCACCCCTTTTATGTTTTGTTTATGTCGGCTATTATTATCCGACCTATACGCACCTATAATATCAAATCAATCGTTAGCTTATAATTTCTATTACTTTTAGCTACTACTGTTATTCTGATTGTAAATTTGATTTTAAAGGCTGTATATCATTTACATCTTCTAATCAAATATCTTTAATTTTAAACAAGATATTTGTTAGATATACTTTCGTTGTTTACTACACGACGAATAGTTTCAGCAAACATATCTGCAACCGAAATCTGCTTTACCTTAGAACATCTATCGGTATATGGAATAGAATCGGTAAATACTATCTCTTCTAATGCAGAAGCTTCAACACGTTCGTTAGCAGGACCACTCATAACACAGTGCGATGCACATGCACGAACACTTTTTGCTCCAGCTTCTTTCATAATATCAGCAGCTTTTGTCATTGTTCCTGCCGTATCAACCATATCGTCTACAATAACAACGTTTTTATCTTTTACATCACCAATTATCTGCATTGAAGCAACTTCGTTAGCACGAGCACGTGTTTTATTGCAAAGCACTAATGGACAACCAAGATATTTTGCGTATGTATTTGCACGTTTTGAACCGCCAACATCAGGACTAGCAATTACCATATCTTTCAATCGTAGGCTCTGCAAATACGGAAGCAATACACCACTAGCATAAAGATGGTCTACAGGAACATCAAAGAAACCTTGAATTTGGTCGGCATGTAGGTCCATTGTTATAAGTCTGTCAATTCCTGCCACACTTAGTAAGTCGGCAACCAATTTTGCACCAATACTTACACGTGGTTTATCTTTTCTGTCCTGGCGCGCCCAACCAAAATATGGCATAACTGCTATAATATTGCGAGCAGATGCACGTTTTGCAGCATCAATCATCAAGAGTAATTCCATCAGATTGTCTGAATTAGGAAATGTACTTTGCACAAGATACACATCTTTTCCACGAATACTTTGTTCGTAAGAAACAACAAATTCTCCATCAGAGAAGCGTGTCATTAAAGAGTTGCCTAATGGACAATCTAAACTTGCACAGATTTTTTCTGCCAAATATCTCGTCTTTGTTCCCGAGAATACTAAAAAAGAGTTTTCTTCACTCATTTCTATTAGTTGTTAAATATAGGTGTTATTTGTTTATTCTATTGCCTTCTGAAGATTATAGAAGTATTTTATTATACCTTTATAATTAATATCATTGTACACATCAAAGTGCTTCCAAAATTCTTTTCCCACAACAATGCCACCGAAACCATATTGTTTTATATCAGGAATATGCTCTAAGGAAATTCCTCCCATTGCATATACTCGTTTTCCAAGCAATCCTTGCTTCTTCAGTTCAGTTAATTCTAAACTAGAAAATTTATGTTCGTCTGTAGCAACATTGTGTTTGTCATCGTATATATTGTCTAAAAAAACATAGTCCGAACTCTTTCTCATTTCTTTTAATCGCATAGAGTTCCTACATGTCCGTCCTATCTGACCTTTATACCCTATAGGTGGAACTGCGGTTTCTGTATCAAGATGAATACCTGCCAACTGTTTTTCTGCTTTAAGATAATAATGTTGATGAATAGTAATGTGTTTATGATAGGTTTTGGGAATAAGCGACAGTAAACGCTCCAAGTAAAGGGCGGTACTATCGGTCTTCGAGATATGGAGATTCTCAAGTCCTTCCTCAAAGAGTGCTGTCAATATTTTATCCTCCTCCACAAAGTATGTGGATTTAGTCATAACGACCAGTTTCATACCCAATAATTTGTTGCAAAGGTAAATAATATTTCCGACTTTTACAAACTTTTCTGTATATTTGCAGCATGAAAATAAATGCAATAACATTCGAAGAGCTGCAGCGTCCAGCTTATATCTTAGACGAAACAAAACTACGTAGCAACTTGTCGCTTATAGCGAAAATAGCAAAAGAGGCTGATATCGAAATTATTTTGGCTTTCAAAGCATACGCACTTTGGAAAACATTTCCAATTTTTCGTGAATATATTAATGCTACTACAGCTTCTTCGCTTAACGAAGCTAAATTAGGTTATTATGAATTTGGTGCTCCTACGCATACTTTCTCGCCAGCTTACACAGATTATGAGATAAACGAAATTGCCAAATGTTCATCGCATCTGGTTTTCAATTCTTTCTCACAATTCAACAACTTTCATTTAAAGGCTAAACAGGCTAACAATAAAATTAGTATTGGTTTACGTATTAATCCTGAATATTCGGAAGTAGAAACCTTACTTTACAATCCGTGCGCACCTGGCACGCGTTTTGGTGTTTCTGCTGATAAACTTCCTACACAATTGCCTACCGATATCGAGGGATTTCATATTCATTGCCATTGCGAAAATGGAAGCGATGTTTTCGAACGCACATTGCAGCACGTCGAAAAGAAATTAGCTCCGTGGTTTAAACAAATTAAATGGATAAACTTTGGTGGCGGTCATTTAATGACACGTAAAAATTACGACACAAAACTGCTAATTAATATTCTTAGTGCATTTAAATCAAGGTATCCATGGCTTAAAGTAATATTAGAACCAGGTAGTGCTTTTGCTTGGCAAACAGGACCACTTGTATCGCAAGTTGTAGATATTGTGGAAGATAAAGGTATAACCACAGCAATTTTAAATGTTAGTTTCACTTGTCACATGCCCGATTGTTTAGAAATGCCATATTATCCTAATGTCAGGTTTGCAAAACATATTGAAAATAACGACCAACACACAGACCATATTTATCGTTTAGGAGGAAATAGTTGTTTGAGCGGAGATTGGATGGGCTATTGGATTTTTGATCACGAATTAAAAATAGGCGAAAATATTATTTTCGAAGATATGCTTCACTATACTACTGTTAAAACTAATATGTTTAATGGCATAACACACCCTGATATTGCTCTATTAAAACAGAATGGAGAAATAGAAACTTTGCGGAGTTTTAATTACAACGATTATAAACTCCGTATGGATTAAACCTTCTTTTACATACACTTATAAAATTATTTCAAAAAAGTAGTCTGACAATATGTTCCATTAAAACACTTATGGCACATATTTTGTATAAATAATTAGCAAAAAACAAATAGAAAAGGATTAAGAATATGGCATTCATAGACTATTATAAAATTTTAGGTGTAAAAAAAGATATACCACAAGACGAAGTTCGTGCGGCTTATCGGAAACGTGCAAAACAATTCCACCCCGATCTTCACCCAAACGACCCAAAAGCAAAAGCTAAATTTCAGGCACTTTCAGAAGCTTACGATGTAATTGGCGATCCAGATAAACGTGCAAAATACGATAAGTATGGAGAACAATGGCGAAACGCCGACGCTTTTGAACAGTCAGGAGGAGGAGAACAAGGTTTTAGCAACTATAATACAGCTTTCGACGGCTTCGATTTTAATGGAATGGGAGGCGGATTCAGCAGTTTCTTCCAAGATTTATTTGGCGGAGGAGCAAGAGGCGGATTTAAAAGAGGAACAACTTACCGAAAACCTGCTCCACAAGAAAGAGAAGTTGAACTTAGTATAGATATATATACAGCTTTATTAGGGGGAGAAGTTGTTGTAATGTTACCCGAAGGAAGAAAAATTAAACTGAAAGTAAAACCTTATACCCAAGACGGTACCAAAGTTAAGATTAAAGGAAAAGACAATTCGGTTGATACAATATTAACGTATAGGGTAAAACTACCTACTTCGTTAACAGAAAACCAAATAGAACACTTACGCAAAATGCGTGATAATGCTTAATATATGCAACATTAGGTTCTATCAGTATAGAATATAATTAAAACTCATAGAAATTGTAATTACAAAATTAAAAAATGTAATTACAATTTTTTATTTTATAATTAAAAAATATACCTTTAACCCAAACCATTCTTAGCACCTTAATAAAATTTGTTTTGTTGTTATGCAAAACAACAAACTTTGTTGCAAAGGTGTAGCCACTTTGTTTTGCAACCTCGTCAAGTTATCTCAAAAATTCAATTAATATCTGTTGCCATTATTAAATAAAATGTGTATCTTTGCAACCGATATATAAACGAATCTGACTAAATAACTCTGCGGGTAATAAAAAACCTATAGGCGGAGAGTGCGTTAGAGGGATAAATGTTCCAACCTTTTCAGAAAGGGAGGGAGAGTCCCTTTTATCAAATAACCACATCAAGTAAACATATAACACATTCTCAGAATAAGCAAAGTTATTTATACCAGATTGTAAAATTTCCTTTCGTAAGATTTCTAAAAAAGCAATACAAAAAAGAGTATTCCACTATTAAAATTCGAATACGGAAATTTTAAAGAAATACTATAAAAATAATCCATAAATAACACAACATAAAGATGTTAGAAAAATCATCAAAAATATATATTGCTGGACATAAAGGTTTGGTAGGTTCTGCTATTTGGAACAATCTGAAAGCACGTGGATACACAAACCTTATAGGTTGTTCTCATCATGAATTAGACCTTACAGACCAGCAAGCTGTAGAAAATTTCTTCGCAAAAGAAAAACCAGATGCCGTTGTTTTAGCCGCTGCTTTTGTTGGTGGAATAATGGCAAATAGTCTTTATCGTGCCGATTTTATAATGCAAAATATGAAGATGCAATGCAACATCATTTCAACCGCATATAAATATAAGGTAAAAAAACTTCTTTTCTTAGGTTCTACCTGCATTTATCCTAAAAATGCACCACAACCAATGAAAGAAGATGCACTGCTTACATCTCCATTAGAATATAGCAACGAAGAATATGCCATAGCTAAAATTGCAGGATTAAAAATGTGCGAAAGCTATAATCTGCAATATGGAACAAATTATATTGCTGTAATGCCAACTAATCTTTATGGACCTAACGATAATTTCCATTTAGAGAATAGCCACGTAATGCCAGCAATGATGCGCAAAGTATATCTAGCAAAACTTATTCACGAAAATAATTGGGACGCCATAAAAGTAGATATGAATAAACGCCCCATTAACCCTGTTTCCAAACTTGCTAAACAAATTGGAACAGAAAATGTAGATGGTAATTCTTCAAAGGAACGTATCTTACAGGCTTTAGCTTTCTATGGAATAGAAAACAATAAAGTAACACTTTGGGGAACTGGCTCTCCATTGCGCGAATTTCTTTGGAGCGAAGATATGGCAGATGCTTCTGTTTACCTGTTGCTTAACGTAGATTTTAAAGATATTATAGGCATAGAAAAATATTCAAGCGTGTTTTATGGTGTAAAAACAAATGGCGAGGTAAACCGCAACAATAGCGAAGGGCGTGGTGGTGCAATACCAGAACTCGGAGAAATAAGAAATTGCCATATTAATATAGGTACGGGTAAAGAACTTACCATAAAAGAATTGTCTGTATTAGTAGCAAAAACTGCAAACTTTACGGGTAAAATAGTTTGGGACGAAACAAAACCAGACGGTACACCACGGAAACTTATCAATGTAGATAAACTTCATTCGTTAGGGTGGAAACATAAAATAGAGATAGAAGAAGGGGTTGAGAAATTATATAAATGGTATCAACACTCTTTAGAAAACTAACACCTTATATAATATAATTAATATGATACCATCGAAACAACACACGATACTCTATAGCTGGAAAAATTTAAAACTACTTTTATTTTTCGTTTTATGTAATCTCGCTTTTTGTAAATCTTATGCACAGTATTACAGTTTTAAAACAAATGATTTTTATAAAAATAGTAATCCAAAAAAGAATAAAGTTTATACCAGTTGGGCAAATATAAATGGACGGCGTTGGGATATAAAAACAGATGCTGTAATAAGAGATTTTGATGAATATACATATTGTCTTAAAGTTGGTACATCGTCAAGTGGAGCTTCTTATTTAGAATTAAAACCAGATATTAGTAAATCAAAAATAAGAAAAATAGTTATATCTTTACAAACCAGTACCGATGATAAACTCAGAAAATTGTTGAATACTGTTATGGCTGTTGATGACAAAAGAATAGCTCCTGTGGAAAAAGGTTATATTAATGATTCTATCATCTCTTTTACATTTGCGAATATAGTTATCAATGACATACCTAAGATAGAAATCTTCTACGATAAAAATAAAACCTATTTTATAGCAGTACAAAGTATTGAAGTTACAAACGAAATTGATAAAAACGAGGATAATTCAACAACTATCACAAGTAACAAAGGCATAGAAAATAATATCATTCAGGTTACACGTACCCTTTCAAAAGATTATTGGAATACATTCTGTTTACCATTCAATGTCGATAAAGATTCTGTAAAATTGTATTTAAATGATCCAGAATTAAGAGAATTTACCGGAAAAGTAGATGGCACTACAATGCTATTTAAAGATGCAACAGAAATAAAAGCAGGAATTCCATATATCATAAAGCCAAAGAAAGATGTTGTAAATCCAATATTTCGTAATGTTACTATTACGGAAGTTGAGCCAAAAACAATAACAGACGAAACAGGAAACTATGCATTTGTAGGAGCATATAGTCCAACTGAATTAAAAACAGACGGGACAGAACTTTTTCTTGGCGACAAAGATAATCTCTATAAACCGTCTACGAACGATAAAAAGATAAATGGAATGCGTGCATTCTTCAGAATAAAAAATGCATCGCACGCAAAACAATCACAATATAATATATCATTAGATGGAACAACCACTATAGTTTTACACAATACAAACGATATTCCATCTAAAACACACGAGAGAGTTTACACATTAGACGGTAGACAAGTATATTCTACCAGTAACTTAAAAACAGGAATATATATAAAAAATGGGAGAAAAATATATGTGAACTAATATGAAATAAAAACTTTAGCGTAAACTTTATACTACTCTGAAACAGAGTTTAAAAAGAAAAGATATAAAACCTATAATCTTTACTAAAAATGAAACACAAAAAAGTATACGAGCAACCAATATTAAAAGTAATACATATTGAAATTTCAACATTACTAACTGCAGGTTCTTCACACAATAATGGAACTCTCCCCAGTGGAATGAATAATAACAGAAACATTGAATTTGGAACACAAATAGGAGAAGGCAACGCTAGCGGTGCACACTCCAAACCATTTGAGTGGGAAGAAGAGTAAAATATAGGTAATAATTATCTATACAGCATTTAGTAATCTGACATCTCGTTCATATATAGAACTTATTATTTAGATTTATTTCCCCTTAAAGTAAGTGCCTCATTATAAAAGTATGGAATCTAGAAGGAAAACAATTGCACTTAATACGATATATCTATATTTTGGTAGTTTTTTCCAACTAATAGTTGGATTATATACATCTCGAGCACTTCTTCAAGCTCTTGGAGTTGAAGATTTCGGAATATATGGTGTTGTTGGAGGAATTATAGGTCTTCTTAGTTTTATAAATATGGCGATGGGGAGTGCTTCTTCTCGTTATATAACTTATGAATTAGCTAATGGTACATTAGAAAGCCAAAAACGTATTTTCTCCGTAGTCTTCACGGTGCATATTGTTATAGCTATTCTTATATTTGTATTAGGAGAGACCGTAGGGCTTTGGTATGTCTATAATAAATTGGTTGTGCCGGATGGACGTATTAATGCAGCACATTGGGTTTATCAAGCTGCCATTTTTATGTCGATTATAAATATTATACAGGTACCTTATACTGCCTCTATAACAGCTCATGAGAAAATGGGATTCTTAAGCTTTTGGAATAGTCTAAATATCTTTTTAAAACTAATTGTCATCTTTCTATTGTATTTGGTGAAAACAGATGAATTAATATTTTATGCTTCCCTAATGTCTGTAACTACTCTTTTTATCGGAATTGGCTATTTCATCTATTGTAAATACTTATTTAAAGAATGTCGATTAGGGTGTGTTACTAATAAAGCACTTTTTAAAGAAGTATTATCTTTTGCTGGCTATAATGCATTCTCTTCTTTAGCAAATGCAATGCGTACAGAAGGGACTAGTTTATTAATTAATCGATTTTTTGGAGTGACTTTAAATGCTGCGGGAAGTATTGCTGCAATGGTTTCTGGATACATTATGAGCTTTACAGCAAATATCATTACAGCATTTAGGCCCCAAATAGTAAAATCTTATGCCATTGCTGACTATAGACAGATGGAAGAATATATGTTATCTTGTACTGTCTATTGTGTTGGTGCATTTGCTTTAATTGCTGTACCTATTTTCTTAAAAATGGATTATGTTTTAAATTTATGGTTAGGAATAGTTCCAGATTATGCAGCAACGTTTTGTCGAATAGCATTAATAGGTTCTATGTTTGGCTTGCTAAATATGATAATAATTATAGCAATTCAGGCTACATCTAAAGTGAAGAAGAATTCAATTTCGATAAGCGTTCTATCTATGGTATCTATATTGATCTTATATTTCTTTTTTATGTTAAAAATGGCACCATACGTTGCATATATTATGTCAGTTTTGGTAGATTGCTCTATCCTTTTAGTTTCTTTGTTGAATATAAAAAGATTAATACCTGTCCTCAGTCTTAGAATTTTCATGAATAAATTAATTAAATTATTTTTAGCAATAACAATTGCAGCAGTCTTAACATATTATGTTAGCGAATTACTCCCTTTGAATATATTGGGCTTATTAATTACGACATTTTCTTTTTGTATTTTCTTTACTCTTTTTTTCTATAGGTTCATTCTAACATATAATGATAGGTTTGTTATTCTATCCAAATTTCAAAATCATTATATGAAGTCTGACAAACATTAAGAGTATTTATAATAAAATTTTATTTAATAATATTTTATGCTAAAGCAAATATTATATTTCATAAAAAAGACATATTATACAAGTAGTAGTGAGCTTTTTATAAAGTATTTACGTAAACGTGGCGTTACTATTGGTAAGAATGTTCTCTTCAGAGATCCACGAACGACAGGTATTGATTTGAGTAGGGCATGTCTTATTCATATAGGAGACAATATTGATATCAATACACATTTTACTATAATGACACATGATTTTGGTAATTTTGTTTTTAGAAACTTATTTTCTGATTATATAAATAGCTCTGGAGCAGTAACTCTTGGTAATAATATATATATAGGGACCCATGTTATTATCCTTAAAGGAGTGTCAATTGGAGATAATTGTATTATTGGAGCAGGCTCTGTTGTTACAAAAGATATTCCTGCAAATTCTGTAGCAGTTGGCGTCCCATGTAGAGTTGTAAGCTCTATTGAAGCGTATTATAAGAAAAGGAAACAAAAAGGTTTGGATGAAGCACGGGAATATATCAAGCTTTTTAGGAAGAAATATGGACGTAATCCTTCTCTCAATATTGAAATGCGAGAGGAATGGATGTATTTTATTGATGGTAGCAATATGGATGAATATCCAGAAGTTCCTGTACGACAGCGAGTTGGAAAAGGATTCGAACAATGGAAAAAAGAATATGAGGCACCATACCATTCGTACAAAGATTTTATGAACTCTATAGAGTAATTTTTTATGATCTGAGAATAATATCCATAATTATTTATATATGAAACGCTTTATCCTTATATTATACAATTATATCATCTTTTTTTTACCAGGAATTTTGCCTGAACTCTTTAAAAGATTAATGAACAAGGATATAATAGTATTAAAAGGTTATCTTGATATGACCCTTGGAATCTTCCATAAACAGAATTGGGGAGATGATATGAATGTTTACTTGGCACAACTTTGGTTCAATAAGAAAGTTATAAATTATTCTTCCTCCTTTTATTCTATGTTTTTCGGGAAAAGAAATTATTCGTTAATAGGATCTATTTTACAAGATGCAGATGATAGAACAATTGTTTGGGGAAGTGGATTACTTTATGAAAACTTATATCCCCGAGAGCAACCCAAAAAGATTTATGCTGTTCGTGGTCCTCTGTCTAGAGAGGTGCTAATAAAACATGGAATCAATTGTCCTAAAGTATATGGAGATCCTATTCTGCTTTTACCTAGATATTATCATCCACAAATCAGCAAAAAATATAAAATAGGTATTATTCCCCATTTTCATGACGAAGAAAATAAATTATTAAGCGAATATGCATCCTTAAATAATGGTATTCGTATCATTAGTATGAAAAGATATAAAAAATGGGAAAATGTTATTGATGATATATTGTCATGTGATTTAATCCTCTCCAGTTCGTTACATGGACTAATTCTTTCAGATGCTTATGGAATAAAAAATGTATGGATCGAATTTGAAAAACAAGCAGAAGATAAAAAATTTAAATTTTGCGATTATTTTGCTTCAGTTCATCAAGATAGAACCCTCCCAATTATTATTAAAACAATACTTGATTTTGATATTGCAAAAGACAAAGGTTTGGATTATCAACCAATTGTGATAGACTTAAAACCATTAATCAATAATTGTCCTTTTACCTTACCATTTTCCTAAAATAATATTAATATATGTATTCAATTCAAGATCCATTAATATCAGTAATTATCCCTATATATAATGCTGCTAATCTCATCTCAAGATGCATCGATAGTATCGTTGCACAAAGTTTTGAGAATTATGAGATTGTTATTGTTGATGATGGAAGTACTGATAATAGTTTATCAGTCTGTCGAAAATTTACAGAAGTACATCATAATATTCTAGTCTTTCACAAAATAAATGAGGGACAGACATCTGCTAGAAAATATGGATTAGAACATTCAAAAGGTAAATATATTTACTTTGTAGATGCAGATGATTATATACCAACTGATACTTTAACTTTTTTATATAATAAAATAACAGAAAATGATCTTGATATTGTAGCAGGGAATTCTATTTCTTTATTCTTAGGGACTGAACGAGTAGAAAAATTCACTTTTCCTATTGAGGGAATTTTTAATAAGTTAGACCATCTGACTATGATGTATAGAGGCGAAAGTCATAATGGGACTCATGCAATATTATATAAAAAGAAGCTATTTAACAAAGATACTTTTAATATCCCATTTGATGTAAAAACAGGTGAAGATTTTTATATTAATCTTTGCTTGAGTTTAGAAGCCAATCGCATAGGTTTATATAATGAAGTAGTTTACTATTATGTTGAGAATGAGTACTCTATCACACATTATTATAAATTTTCATCTTTGCTTCCACAGGAACATCTTATTGAATGTATTCAGAGAGAGTTAACAAAATATGGTGTATTTAATGATGTACAGGAACTTTTTTATGAAAAAGCAATATCTATTATTTTTGTAGCTTGTTTACATAATTCTCGTCTCCGGAAAGAACGGTATGTTAAGCATATCACAGCAGAAGCGATGCCTTACATTCATTCAAGATATGCAAATATTTTATGTTGGATCCTTCGGCATCCTAGATGTTTTCCTTTTTTTATTCTAATTAATAATATAAGAAAATCTGTACTTAAAATTTTGAAATGAAAAATCAAGTTCGTATACCTTATATAGATAGACTTAAGGGCTTTTGTATAATAGCTGTAGTCTTTGGGCATTTTATTATATGGCCTCTGGGAATAGAAGATGACTTCCTTTCAAGTTTTGTTGCTTCATTTCATATGCCTATTTTTATGTTTTTATCAGGGTTTGTTATTTCATCTCCACTAACTTTAGGTAAATGTATTGGTAAAATTCCACATTTTTTATTTCCTATGTTTATAATAGGAGGTTTATATGTCGTTTTTAGAGGCTATACTCTATATGATTTTTTTTTCGATTCTACCAAAATAGGCTATTGGTATCTTTGGGTTCTTTCTATATTTTATTTATTATTATCACTTTTACCATTTTATATTGAAAAAACGCATGTGCGCACACTGCAAGAGTTAATTTATGGACTCTTAGTAGGTGGTTTATTCTTGATAATAAAACTTTTTTCTCCCAATTATATCTCAGATTTTATTTCAGCTGATCAATGTTTTGGTCTTTGGTTCTGTTTTTTCTTTGGATTTATGTCTAGGAGATACTCTATTTTGGATAAAATATTAAAAAAAGAGGGGAGTCTGTTTATAATACTTTGTTGCTATATATGTTTGCTTTTATTTTATGCAACAGGGATAAAAAGACTTTATATGCTTGTCTCTATAACATCTATCCTTCCCTTTATTCATTTTTTTAGGAAACGTAATAACAAAAAGTCCATTATAGAATCTGAACTAGAAAAGATAGGAAAGAATTCCTTATATGTCTATATTTTCCATTATTTTCTTTTACGAATTATATTTTTAGATAGTCTTGGAAGTTGGTTTAAGAGTACTCATAATCTTCTTTTAGAAGCTCTCGTCTCATTATTCTTTGCAATCTTTATAAGTTATATATGTATTACTATAGGGCGAATTACAGAATATTTTAACACATTATCTAAAATTCTCTATGGTAATATTAAAGAAATAGATATTTCTCTGCCCAATAAAATGTAATATATATGGGATAACATTAAACTCTATGAAAGTTCTTTCACAGGAGTGAAGTCTATTGATGAAACTACATTACTTGTATCACATATTTTTCTTTACCAAAATAAAGAATTATAAGAGTTTTATAATTAGAAATTACTTGTTATTACTTTAGTATTAATAATAAATAACATCTCTACAAAATGTCTGTTATTGATAAAACAAAAATTGTAGCTACCTTATTAGTTGTATTAGGGCATATTGTACGTATGTATACTGGATTTGGTGTTATTGGAATGCCTCAAGATGTAATACTAACATTTGTCCATAATTTTATATATTCATTTCATATGCCACTTTTTGTTTTTATATCGGGGGTTATATTTTTTATCTGCAAAAGAGAGAAAAATAAGTACAATGTAGAATGGATTTTTATATCTAAAAAAGCAAAAAGATTACTTCTACCATATATTATCTTTTCTATATTTTTCGTCTTCCCAACAATGTTATATATTGGGAAAGTCGAGACACCATTGACTTCTTTCTTCATTCAGAGTTATATATTAGGAAATAATGCTAGACATCTTTGGTTCCTACTAATGCTCTTCAACGTCTTTGTCATTTTGAATCATTTTGAATTATTCATATATAACCATATAAAATATTCTCTAGCTTTAGCAGTATTACTGTATATAATCTCATATTTTGCACCAAATGACTTTCAGATTTCTGCAACTTTGAAATATATTGTTTATTTCTATCTCGGGTATTTATATCGAAGACTTAATATAGAAAAGAGTATAAGCAAAAAAAAATGGCAAATCATATTTATATTGGTTTATTTTCTTTTCTATTTAACATTATGTAGTAGATTATTACTTTATATTCCTACGATTCAACCATTTATAGATTTACTTAAGAGTTCATTTGGAATACTGTTTATTTTGATATCAGTTAGGTATGTGAAGATGGATAAGTCTATATTTAAAGTCATATTACATAATTCGTATGGAATATATTTATTTCATCCTATTATTATTTATATATTCTTTTATTGGATACGATATTATACAATTTCACCCTTGTTATGTACCATTGCTATATTTCTAATCTCAATCTACGCTTCTATTGTGCTCTTATATGTTATAAGAAAGTCTAAACTTTCCATCATTGTTGGGGAAAATAATAAATAATTTACATCTTTTACTATTTGTTTTTATGAAGAGAAGAGTCTTATTTATAGTGGGGACCTTACAATCAGGTGGGGTTTCTAAAAGTATGGTTAATCTGTTGAATGCATGGGATAAAGAAAAATATGACACCTTTCTCTTGTTGTGTTGTAAGGAGGGTGATGTGTTCTCAAAATACATCCCCAATAACGTACATATCATTTATAACCCTATCGTCGAACATATTATGGGCGGATATACTTCTGCTAAATGGTTATTACGTCATAGGCATATTATACTTTGTTTTGGAGTCTTATTACGTCTCTTTTTATCGCGTATTTCCAGATCATTAGCTGGAGAATTAATAGCTAAGATGATGCCAATAGTCTCTGATGAATATTACGATTTAATTGTAGATTATGGTGGACAACAACTTCTCTATTATATGGTTAATAAAATGCAGGCCGGAAGGAAAGTAACTTTCTTTCATAATGATTATTCTAAATGGCCTTTTTATTACAAGGCAGATAAAAAATACTATCCTCAAGTAGATCATATATTTTCTATCTCTCAAACTTGTGTTGATGCATTAAAAAAATATTTTCCTGATTGTGCTAATAAGATCTCTATAATGGAAAATATCTCTTCTGTGGATCTTATACGTGAACAGGCAGAGTCCTGTTTAGATGATTTGAAGACGAATATAAATGGATATAAACAGGAAACCGATATAATTTTGTGTACTGTTGCACATATTTGTAGACGTAAAGGAAGTGATTTTACAATTGAAGCAGCTGAATATTTGAGATCTAAGAAAATAAAGTTCAAATGGTTCTTGGTAGGGAAAATTTTAGAATCGGATTTAATTGATTTAATAAAGAGAAAGAAATTAGATTCTTATTTTATCTTTGCTGGAATACAAAGTAATCCTTACCCTTATATGAATATTGCAGATATATATGTTCAACCTTCGCGGTTTGAGGGGAAATCTATTTCATTAGATGAAGCAAAAATTCTTTGTAAACCAATTATTGTAACTAATTTTTCAACAGTTCACGATCAGTTCGAAAATAAAATTAATGCCTCTATATGTAAGATGGATGGAAAGGCTATTGGAGATGCCATAATAGAACTCATAAACAATACCAAACTTAGACAATCATATATAGATAATCTAAGTTCTAATATTATGGATAATTCTACAGAAGTAGAAAAACTATATCGATTCTTATAATTATGGTATACTATATAGTAATTTTCCTTTTAACAGCATTTCTGGCATGGGGATTTTCCAGTACGACTAAACCACCAAAGCTATTATTTTTTACTTTCTGTATGACGATTGGTCTGTTCGTGGGAATGTCTGATATGTTGGGGGGATATGATAGATATATTTATGCAGAAGTCTTTCAAGGTTTGCATACCTCTATTGCTAATGGAGAACTCTTTAATAAGGCTTTTATAGAATATTTTGGTAAAGAACCTATATTTGGCTTAATTAATGATGCTATTGCATTATTTACACCAAATCGCTATATTTTTATATTAGTTTATACCTTATTCGTATATGGTATTTATTCTTTCAATTTTTATCGATATACAAGAAACCCATATTTAGCATTATTGATATTTGAAGGTTTAATGTTTTTCTTCACATTTACTTACCTTAGACAAATATTAGCAGCGGGGATTATTTGGATAGCAATACCTTATATTGCGAAAAGGCAATTAAAAAAATATATATTATTTGTTATCATTGCTACACTTATTCATAACTCTGCTATTTATATGATATTATTATATTTTATTCCTAGAAAAAAAAATAAAGGAAAGAAAATAATATTATTAATGATATTCCTATTCTTTTTAGGAATTAGTGGGATAACGAAATTTATATTTTCACTTTCTGGAAATGCTATTAGTAATGAAAGAATTGCTGGTTATGCTAATACTGCAGAAGTTGGCTTCAGAATAGAATATGTAATAGAATCTGTTCTTTTCCTCATCCTTTTCTTTAAAAATTATAAGAAAATAGGTAATGATAGTTATTCATTGACTATGGCTAATACCTATTTAATGTTTTGTGGTCTACTTTTATTTTTCTGTAAATCGTCAGATGGGGGACGTATATCATGGTATTGCCTTATTGGGATCATTGTGATATTAGAAAAATTTTGTAGATATAAGTCAACCGTTCAGTTAAAAGTATTCATAACATTAATGAGTTTTGTTCTTTTTTATAGAATTCTTCTAGCATGGGGTACTCTGCTTTATCCTTATAAAACTTTCTTAACCCCAGGAATACGTCAAGGAGATATCATAGAACGATATTACGAATATGATCATGCATACGATTATGATAAACTTTATAATCTATGATAACAGTTTTTACGCCTACTTATAATAGAGGTTCTCTATTAAATAGACTTTATCAAAGTCTTTCTGCGCAGAGTTATAAGGATTTTGAATGGATTATTGTAGATGATGGAAGTTTAGATGATACAAGTTCTATCGTTAATATAATACAAGATAAACATACTTGTGGAGATTTCTCAATACTCTACTATAAAAAAGAAAATGGAGGGAAGCATACAGCTGTAAATACTGGGGTGCAGAAAGCGCATGGTGATTTATTTTTTATTGCAGATTCTGATGATATTTTACCTCCAAATGCTCTTCAAACAGTTGCAGAAGTCTGGGAGCAAACGAAATATGATAATTCTATTGGAGGTATATGTGGTTTCGATGGAGACATCAATGATGGTAGTATTATAGGTACAGGATTTCCAAAAGAAGTTCATCTTTTGAATATAGAGTTATCTAATCATATTAATATTGGCTATATAGATGCAACAACAAGGGATGTTAGATTTAAATTTAAAGTAGATGGAGATATGAAAGAGGTATTCCGTACTTCTGTCCTACGTGAGTTTCCTTTCCCAGAGATAAATGGGGAGAGATTTTGTCCAGAAGTTTTAGTTTGGAATAGAATTGCATCTAAATATAAGCTGCGACATATAAATAAAATCATATATTTAGTTGAGTATCAGCAAGACGGAATAACCTCAGCAATTACACGAAGTAGAATGAATAGCCCTATTGCATCTACGATGACCTATGCAGAGATGTTAGATTATAATATTTCTTTGAAATGGAAGATAAGGTCAGCTATTAACTATTGGAGATTTAGATATTGTATTAAGAATAAAGCCTTAAAGGCACCAGCTGTGAAGTGGTATTGGAAAGCATTCCAAATAATAGGTCTAATAATGCACTTGAAGGATAATAAATAGTAGGTATGAAACAGATAGTCATAGATCCGCGATTGAAGTATAATTATGCTTCTTGGTACTTATTAGGAATAAAAAGACTTTTAAAGGGGTGGAAGATAACATATGAGATAGGTCCCTTTAAAGGTATTAAGTATGAGAATACTGCTGATTATAACAGTGGATTTGCTTTTATTATTAGAACTAAAGGTCAGGAAAAGAAGGTTTTTGTTGATACCGAAGATGTTGCCAAGATTTTTGAAGATAGATATGAGTGGTGTGATGTCTATGGAATGGTAAACCCTACTACAGAGCAGGTTGCGCAATATGATAAATTGGTAGCGATTGGACCAGAATTTGGTGTAACGCTCGGTAGTCGTTTCTCAACTATTATTTGTTGTTTAAAACTATTTCTCAAGGGGCGTAAGTACTCAAGTATTTCTTTCAAATACTATCTTCGTGATTATCTTTATACGAATATTCGTCGTCGCCCTATAGAGACTTATGAATGTGAAACAAAAGTTCGTCATAATTATATTTTTCATGCCTCTACATTATGGTATAAT
>ERZ1674045.143-NODE-143-length-25345-cov-6.447568_pt1 | contig 25345 bp, 25 predicted proteins | sample MGYA00581131_ERZ1674045 | MGnify/ENA primary metagenome ERZ1674045 (study PRJEB41354, sample SAMEA4873299) | human saliva metagenome | biome: human-associated habitat [ENVO:00009003]; feature: mouth environment [ENVO:08000002]; material: saliva material...
ACAAGGAGCTCCGCGAACTGATGGACGTCAAGGTCTTCGTTGATACCGATGATGATGTGCGTTTAGCTCGTCGCCTCGTGCGTGATGTCCAGGAGCGCGGACGTGATATGAACTCGGTGCTCAAGCAATACTTCTCTACGGTGAAGCCCATGCATCGCGACTTCGTCGAGCCCTCTAAGCGCTACGCCGATATCATCATTCCCGAAGGGGGGATGAACTCCGTCGCACTCTCGCTGCTCGTTGAGAATATCCATTCGATCCTGAAGCGTGGTCAGCTTGAGGAATAAGCGCTTCTCTCCGAACTACCTTTACCTTCCTACTATCTCATGATATCATCGCTTATCGGCAGTGATACGATCTGTGCTGTGGCTACTGCACCTGGCATGGGTGGTATCGCTATTATCCGTGTGTCGGGCTCTGAAGCCGTCGGCATCGTTGATCAGATCTTCTCCTGTCGTGAAGTCCGTACGCTTGAGCGTGCTAAGGATCGAATGGCTTACTTTGGTCGCTTCTCTCACGAGGGCAAGACGATCGACGAAGGTCTGGTCACTTGCTTCCGTGCCCCACGCTCCTATACGGGTGAAGATGTCGTAGAGATCTCGTGCCACGGCTCGGTATTCATCCAGCAGGCACTTCTCGAAGCTCTCATCGATCAAGGCTGTCGTATGGCAGCCCCAGGCGAGTTCACACGTCGTGCCTACCTCCATGGCAAGATGGATCTAAGTCGTGCTGAGGCCGTCGCTGACCTTATCGCATCCGAATCGGAGGCGCAGCACCGTATGGCGCTCACTCAGATGCGTGGCGGCTATAGCGCAGAGTTCGCCCAGCTACGTGAGAGACTTCTGCAGCTGACCAGCCTTATGGAGCTGGAGCTGGACTTCAGTGAGGAGGATGTGACCTTCGCTGATCGTACGCAGCTACTGCAGCTCCTCGACGAACTGACGGCGAAGATCGAGCGTCTGACCGAGAGCTTCCGCCTTGGTAATGCGATCAAGCGTGGTATCCCAGTGGCTATCGCTGGCGCGACGAACGTAGGGAAGAGTACCCTGCTCAATGCCCTTTTAGGCGAAGAGCGCGCTATCGTCAGTGATATCCATGGTACGACCCGTGACACGATCGAGGATGTGCTGAATATCGATGGTGTCCTCTTCCGCTTCATCGATACGGCGGGCTTGCGCTCGACGGATGACACGATCGAGGCGCTGGGGATTGATCGCAGCTACGATAAGATCGATAAGGCAAGCCTTGTTCTTCTCCTCGTAGATGCCCTGCGCATAGCTGATGCAGACTATAGTTCGGCGCTCCTCCAGCTTCTTCCTCGCCTGGAGAATAAGCCCTTCCTCGTCTTGCTCAACAAGGTCGATGCTATCGATCCTCAGACCACGCAAGCTGTACTAACGGACCTTTCATTGCTACTTACCGAGTATTTGCCTTCGGGTGAAGCCCTTTCGATCCTTCCCGTATCGGCCCAACGAGGGGACGGATTGGATGAACTTCGTGCGTCACTGATCAAGGCCTTGGCGCTTCCCGAGCTCAAGTCTACCGACCTTGTCGTGAGCAATGCCCGCCATCATGAGCTTCTCACGACGGCACTCCATAGCCTAAGGACCGTGCGTACGGGGATGACGGATGGCCTCCCCACAGACCTGCTGACACCCGACCTGCGTGGTGCTATCACGGCCATCGGTGAAGTCACGGGAGCTGACATCACAAGTGACTCCGTCCTTCACAATATCTTCGCTCACTTCTGCATCGGCAAGTAACTTCTGATTATCAACGATAATCAAGTATCACCAAAAATTACAAAGGCGCTCATTATGAGTGCCTTTTCTTTTTCCCATTCTGTGCGTTAGGCATCATTCAGAGCCGTTCTTTCGCTCATTCTTGTACCTTATTTGTACCGCACGCTTCTCGCCAACCCTTCAGTTTCTCGCGTATATACCGAGATGCTGGACAAATGAGACATGGTGCTACACCAATAGACAGTACACAACAAGAATATGGCGAAATGACAGCGAGCAAAATTCCAATCAAAAAAGTATGTGAGCACTGCAAACAGGAGTTTGTAGCATGGAAGACTACGACCAAATACTGCTCACACCAATGTAATAGCAGAGCCTATAAAAGCAGACGAAGAGAAGAACGAGTACAGCGAACTGAGGTTAATGAGCAAGAGAAGAAAGTCAAAGACCTCATAGACAAACCTTACCTCTCTATTGCAGAAGCAGGGCGATTGCTGGGTATCAGTAGATATACGATATATAGGTATATCTACTCAGGGCAGTTGAGGGCTTATAATATGAGTTCTCAACGCTCAATCGTCAAGCGTGAAGACATTGAGCAGATGCTGGCAGAGCGACCTTATGAAAAGCGACAGCCCCGAGATGCGATTGTAATCACTGAACTATACACGACAGACGAGATATGCGATGCTTACGACATTTCTCGTGCCGCTCTCTTTGCAATAGCTAAGCGGGAGAATATCCCTCGTACCCATAACCGAGGGAAGACCTATTGGAGCAAACGACACATCGACGCCTACTTTGCCAAGAAAGCTCCCGATGCTTCCATTACCGAATGGTGTACAGCCGAAGATATATCGGCTCGCTTTGGTATGACTATTACAGCGGTCTATAACTTCGTCTTTGACCACAACATTCCCAAGAAGAAAGTCAAAGGAAAGAGCCACTACTCGACTCAACACGTAGAAGAAGCCAAAGGGGTACTCGAAGCCTTAGTTCCGAGTTATTACTCCGTCAAAGAGGCGATGGCTAAGTATGGTCTCACTCGTGACCAACTCTATCACTACACCAAGCAATGCAACATACCGAAGGTGAAACAAGGTCGTAATGTCCTCATCTCCCAACGAGAACTCGATGAAGTATTACAACCACCAACCATCATTCGATAAGTTATTTCTCGGTGCTTTGCTCCACCGAAAGAACACTGATTTCTTTTGCAGATAAACAATAAGTATCACCCACTAATCAATAAAAGTATGAGACATACATGTCCTAAAGTAACATTGAGACAGAGGTTGTATGACAGCGGACGGATTTCGCTTTATTTGGACTACTATCCTGCTATCCGTAATCCCGAGACAATGCAGATGACAAGACGAGAGTATCTGGGCATCTATCTATATGCCCATCCCAAGAATGAGCTGGAACGTTCGTTCAACAATGATATGCTGAACAAAGCCGAAGCCATCCGTTGTATTCGTGTTCAGTCGCTCATCAATGAAGAGTTCGGGTTTCTTGATAGAACTAAAATGAAAACCGATTTCCTTGCCTACTTCCTAAAGATGTGCCGAAAGAAAGATCAGAAGTGGCGTATCGTCTACCAGCACTTCTATAACTATGTGCAGGGACATTGTACCTTTGGAGATGTGACAATAGAACTCTGTCAAGGCTTTCGAGAGTATCTCCTCAATGCCAAGCAACTCAAACGAAAAGGGAATGTGTCCGTTAATTCGGCATCGGGCTACTTCTCCACCTTTCGGGGATTACTGAAGATTGCTTACCGAGACAAATGGCTGAGAGAGAATATCAATGATTTCTTGGACAAAATAGAGGCTAAGGAGGTCAAGAAAGAGTATCTAACCCTTGATGAGGTGAAGCTGTTGGCACAAACACCTTGTGAGCACGAGATTCTCAAACGAGCCTCCCTCTTCTCTTGCCTTACAGGATTACGTATCAGTGATATTTTAAACCTCTGCTGGGAAGACTTTGAACTTGCACCGGACCAAGGGTATTGTATTCGTATCAAGACACAGAAAACTTTAACCGAAGCCACGCTCCCCATTAGCTATGAAGCCTATGAATTGTGTGGTGAACCGAGTTCGGGCAAAGTCTTTAGAGGCTTACAACGAAGTATGATAAACTATCCGCTAAAGAAATGGCTCAAGCAAGCAGGTATCACGAAGCATATTACATTCCACTGCTTCCGCCATTCTTATGCTGTGATACAAATTTCATTAGGTACAGACATCTACACGGTGTCCAAGATGCTAACGCACAAGAATGTCTCCACGACGCAAATCTATGCTGACCTTGTGAACTCGAAAAAGCGTGAAACGGCTGAGAAGATCTCCCTGAAGTAAGGGGAACCTTCCTTTCTTTTCTCTATACTTCCCGCTATTTCCCTGAGTGATAAATGGTGATGAATACTTGTTTATGTTTGCATCAAAACATAGACAAGTATGAAGCCATCAAGCACTAACGATCACTATATTCCTCAAACAATCACCCTCGGGTGTATTGTCCTATTTTCCCTTGCCGTTCGTTCCACTACTCTGAGCTGTGGAGCGGACGGCTTTACGGCGTTCTGCAGTTTTCTTATTTGTTCCGTTGTCTTCTTTTTGCTCTTTCTGGCGGTGCAATCATTGCTCGAAGAATTCTTCTGGCATATCTTCAGACCTAAGGAGAGGGAGGCCATAGAGGCTCCGACGGCAACTATTCCCCCTCCACTCCTATCCGACTATGAACAGTTTTGTCAAGAGGCTTTTCAAATAAAGGCAAGAGAAGAGCAAAAGAAAATGGAAGTCATCACCTCCTACACCCAAAGAACTCTTGCAGCCTATATGAGTGAGGAAGAACTTACAAAACTTTGCGAACAGATCACTCGCTATCTATCCTCTGAATGGAGCATAGAGACTAGCCAAGACATCAAAGTATCTTCCCATCTCAAAAGTATTGATCTAATGCACTTCGGATGGAACATATCTCGCCCTTTCGGAAAAAAAAGAGAGGATATAGCCTTTTTCCTCAAACACACTTTTGCCCATACCTTGAGAGATGTAGAGGTGAGTTCTATCCAACGAAAGCTCACCAATACAGAGGGGAAATACCTTATCTCTCTGTGTAAAGATCTTGTCATTGATGAGCATTCAACCCCATTAGAAAGTTATCCAAAAGTTACTTGAAGGTGTTGTAGTGCACCGAGAGAACACCGATTTTCTTTGCTCGCAAATAATCAGAAACCCGCAGGGCAACCTGCACAAATTTATTTGCGAACATGGACAAAGAAATTACATTCGACAAGTTACCCGAAGCGGTAACGTATCTGACCGAACAGGTCTCTGCCATCAAAGAGATGGTCTCGGCATTGTGTCCTCCCATACCTAAAGAGAAGTCCCTCATCGGTATAGATGAAGCGTGCGAAGTCATTCAAAAAGCAAAACCGACTATCTATGCTCTCATCCGTAAGGGGATTATTCCTGCTTACAAACGAGGTAAGAAGCTCTATTTCTATAAAGAAGAGCTGCTTCAATGGGTGGAAAGCGGACGTAAAGGCATCACTTATACGCCCTCTTCGGAAGAACAATTAGCCTCAATAAGAGCAGGCGTCCGGCACAAGCCTAAATCATTCAGAGGATAATGAACTATGGAAGAACAAACAATCGTGTCAGAAGTCTTGCTGGATAAAGCCATCGAATTGGGGTTATCATTCTCAGACTTTGCTTTTCCCATTGGTATCTTTCCCTCTCAGATACGAAACATCATTGCTGAAGTCCACGAGTGTCAAGGCTTTCCTATCGACTATATCGCATCGGCAATGCTGGTGGCTATCGCTGTAGGCATCGGGAATACGCACCTTGTCCAGCTCAAACGAGGTTGGCAAGAGAGTGCAATGCTTTATGTAGCGTTAGTTGGACGCCCCGGCACAAACAAAAGTCATCCGCTTAGCTTTGCGATGAAGCCTTTTCTTGATTTTGACTATCAGGAGAATAAACTCTACGAACAAGCCTATACTGAGTATGACAATGTTGTACGAATGAGCCGTAAGGAGCGTATAGAGGCAGGTCACTCAGAGCAACCTACAGAGCCGATACGACGAAGATTTATTGTCTCTGACATCACCCCCGAGGGTTTGAGTTTTATCCATGCTCAGAATAAGCGAGGTCTTTGTTTGTGGACGGATGAACTCTCAGCTTGGTTCAAGAACTTCAATCGCTACAACAGCGGTTCTGAGGAACAGTTTTGGCTTTCTGTATTCAGCGCTAAGGCAACCATTAGTGATCGTAAAGGGAATCGAAGTTCCATCTTTATCAAGCGTCCCTTTATCTCTGTTGTAGGCACCATCCAAAAGAAGATTCTCGGAGAGCTATCCAAGGGAGATCGCTCTAGTAATGGCTTTATAGATCGTATCCTTTTTGTGATGCCCAATCTACAGCAGAAAGCACGATGGAGCAGAACAGAGCTTCCCGAAAGCACAGAAGGACGATGGGCAAGTATCATTCAGCAACTTATTGAGATGCCTTGCTCCAAAGACGAAGACGGAGAGCTACTTCCTGAGATTATCCCCTTTGCGGAGGATGCTAAGGCTAGACTTTATATGTGGCAAGAGGAGCATGCCAGACTCTGCGATACCGAACCCAACGAAACACTCGTTGGAGTCTACTGTAAGTTGGAAGTGTATGTTATTCGCTTTTGCCTTATAATCCAAATCGCTCGTTGGGCATGTTCCGAGGGAGATAAAACCGAGATTGATCTTATTTCTGTGGAACGAGCCATTACTCTTACCGAGTATTTTCGCCACTCGGCACAACGAGTGCACTCAGAGATTGCGGGTGTTCAGCTGACTCTACAACAGCAACAGCTCCTTGCTGAACTACCAGTATCTTTTCAGACTGCCGAAGCCCTAAGTATTGCCGACCGATTGGGAATGAAAGAGAGGGCTTTTAAGGATTTTCTCAGTCGCAATATCGGACACCTCTTTGCTAAGGAGCGACACGGACTTTACCATAAACTCAATGTTTAACCCAGCACACTTTCTGCATTATCAGCCTTTCTATATCCCTTATAAACCTGAAAGTGTACAAAGTGCAGATAGTGTGCTATTCAAATCAAATTAATCAATGAGCAATTATAGATTCAAATTAGAACCATACAAAGGTGTACGCACACGCCACACCTGCCCAGCCTGCGAACGTCCCAGATGTTTCTCTCGCTACATAGACACAGAGGGAAAAATCGAGTTTCCTGACAACGTCGGACGTTGCGATCACGAACAACGTTGTGGCTACCACCTTACACCCAAAGATTACTTTGCCGAGCATCCATTAGCAAAAGAAGAGTTGTATTCGTCTGATAGCACCGACTACAAACCGACACCAATCATTTTACCGCCATCCTTCATTGAGAAAGCAACGATGGAGCAGACCTTAAGAGGATATAAGCAGAACAACCTCTATTGCTTTCTTTCCGAGCAGCTTGGAGAGGACGAAGCCCTCCAATTGGTACATCGTTATCACGTTGGTACATCTAAACATTGGGAAGGGGCAACCGTATTCTGGCAGATAGACACTACCGGAAGAGTCAGAACAGGCAAGATTATGCTCTACAATCCTGAGACTGGCAAGCGAGTAAAGCAGCCATTCAACCATATCACATGGGTACATAGTCTGCTCAAACGCCCAAACTACAACCTTAGTCAATGCTTTTTCGGAGAGCATCTTCTTGATGCCGACAAGCATAAACCAATCGCTCTGGTTGAGAGCGAAAAGACGGCACTCATTGCCTCTCATTATCTACCTCAATATTTGTGGTTGGCAACTGGCGGAAAGCACGGATGTTTCAAAAGCAGCAATCTCGTTCCTCTCTTTGGACGTCAAGTAGTTCTCTTTCCCGACCTCGGAGCAACGGACTATTGGCAGGAGAAACTAAAGATGATGCAGAGCCTCGGAATGGAGGTGCAGCTCTTCGATTATTTGGAGAAACACGCTCCTCTTCAAGACCAGCAAGCTGGCTACGATATTGCGGATTACCTCCTCCAAATCAAAACACAAACGAGTGTGCTGAAAGACCTCATTCGGCAAAATCCCAATCTCCAACTTCTGATCGATAAACTCGGATTTCGGGTCGTGAAAGAGCAAAGATTGGCACAACCTCTTCCACAGAAGAGAAGACCGCATAGGTAGAGAAGCAAGTTTGTGTTTTGGGTAACCCAAAACCTCCTCAACGCCCATCAAACAGGGCGAAATAATCCCGATGGTCTCATCAATAAAACGAAAGGAACAATGACAATAGAAGACAAAAAGAAAGGGGGACGTCCCACTAAAAAACTATCTGAGAAGAGAAGCTACTCCGTCCTACTGAAACTGAATACGATGGAGTACTTCACCCTCAAAAGTAAAGCCTCAGAGGCCGGTATCAATAAGAACGAATTTCTGAGAATGCTCATCTCTGAGAGTTCCATTAAGCCAAGAGTTACTCCTAAACAGATGCAAGAGATACGCCAGCTCTCGGGAATAGCAAACAACATCAACCAAATAGCTCATCGTCTTCACACTTTTGGCATCTCCACCATGCCAAGCGAACTACGAATGCTCAAACTTTTAGTCGATGAACAACTCAAAGCTCTGAAATCATGATAGCCAAGATAATCAAAGGAACATCCTTTTCTGGAGTGCTTGCCTATATCCTTGGGAAGCAAGAAGGAAAAGCGAGAGTTCTCTATGCTGAAGGGGTTAGGAGAGATGTTTCTCCTCACGAGATAGCCAACGACTTTGCACTACAAGCCTCAATGCGTCCTAATGTAAAGAAGCCTGTCTGTCATACCATCTTGAGTTTCTCAGCTGAAGATGCTGAGCGACTGAACGACCAGACGATGAATAACTTGGCACTACAATACTTGCATAAGATGGGCTATGGAGATACGCAATACCTCATTGTACGCCATCTCGACAGAGAGCATCCGCACGTACACATCTGCATCAATCGTATAGACAACAACGGAAAAACAATTTCCGACAGCAACGAAAAGTACCACTCAACAAAGGTCTGCAAAGAACTCACCGAAGCTAACCACCTGAAATGGGGAGAAGGGAAAGAGGCCGTAAAACGTAATCGGCTTCGAGGTAATGATCGACTTAGGTATGAAATCTTCGATACTATCAAAGCCGTATTGCCTCGATGCCAGAATTGGGACGAACTCTCTTCTGCTTTGAGACGCCAAGGGATAGACGTACAATTCAAGACAAAAGGACAGGCCGATCAGGTAGAGGGCGTACTCTTCAGCAAAGATGGCGTAAGTTTTAGCGGTTCGCACATCGACCGCTCGTGTAGCTACTCCAAACTCTCCATTGTTTTAGAACAGAATGCAGCGCAAGCTCTTTCTTTGCCACTCGTCTCCTCTGAAACTGAAAGTTTTATCGGAGAGCTGGGCGAAGCCATAGAAGACCTTGGCGAGGCGCTATTCAATACCAATGCGTATGCTGTAGACATCGCAGAACTCATATTCCAACGTAAACTAAGAAATCAAGCTAATAAGAAACTAAAACGTAGAAGATTATGACCGAACAAATGAACATCCTCCTAGAAGTACTCGAGGAAATCAAGCAACAGAACAGAGAACTCAAGGCGAGTGTTTCCGATTTGCCGCAACTAACAGAGTCGCAAGGCGAAGTCGAGAATAGGAAAAATCTCGCAGGAATCGCCAAGATTTTAGAGGAACAACTGGAGTTTCATCGTCAATTTAGAGAGGAACTTTCTCAGGTGATAGTTAAACTTGGAGAGCGAATCCACGAAATGAAGTCTGGTATTGCCGAGGTACGGATAAGTCAAGACGAAGCAACTGACAAACTCCTAACAGAACTCCAAGCCAAACAAACCACACCCGATGTTAAGATCACGAAATACTACCTGTTCGACGCCAAACGCTGGGCGGAATGGCTCGTGTGGAGTGTGACGATCGCTGTCCTTGCCTGCATCATCGGTTGGGCGGCACATCTCTATGCTGTCAATCAAACTCTTGATAGTCATGCTCTCCGTTATCGTATCCTACGAATGGAGCTCGGCTATACACAGCCAAACATCGCCAGTCTTGACAGCCTTTTCTCGGCTGAGGACTCAGACGACAGCATCCGCAAGCTCCGCTCTCGTGTCACGGATTACGAACTCGCCATCGAACGCCAAGCCGAACTCCAGCTCCAGCAACAACGTCTCGCTCAAGAACAAGAAGCCCTCTCTCAACAACAACTGAAACACTAAAACAATAAATCGCCTAATAGCATCACAAATGCCATTAGGCGATTGCCTTATTTTCATATTTATTGGCGAATGGGTCCAACGACAGTGTCCCCCGTGTCACAAATGACCAGCTCACCATCAAATGCTAAACCAAGCTGTATCTCCAGTGGCAATATCTCGCCCAAGAGCAAAAAACATCTCACAAATCAAAGATGCAAAGAATAACCCTACTCTTCGGAGCTGGGAGCCATGAGATAAGGATATAAGAGTGTGTCAAAATCATCAATTTGACACACCCTTATAATATCACCTTGCTAATGAAGCGTTCAAGTATTGCTTTTAATCTTCATTCTCCATTGGCGTCATCAAGAGTTTTAAGGTCTTTGAAGTCGTCGAATTGTATGTTTTAAGATTGTCTACCCCAATTTGATCCAGTATCTGATTTGCTTGGTAATTAAGGGCTGTCAATCTGAAAAACTTATCGAAATCATTTACTTTGAAAGTTCCCAGCTCTATACAATCCCAACTATGTGTAGAATAAATAAGATTCTTTTCTGTATCAAATCTATAATCATCTCTGGTAACAAGCCGTATGTTTTGCTTCATTCTTGTTGCAATTTCTTTGGCAGTTGCCATTGGATTATCAATAGGCAGATTGTGCCTTAGGCCTATTTGAACGACATCCCATCCCATAGTTATATTATAGGGAAAATGAGTAAAATATTTTCAAGATGATACAGCAAATGTACGAAATATAAGTAAGGTTATCTTTAAACCTGTTAACCGAGACTTTTAGTCATCTGCTCGATGCAACGCCGTTTTTGATCAAGGGTGGGATGGACATATAGGTTGAGCGTTGTGCTGATATTGGCATGACCAAGCAAAGCACTCACCGTTTTGTAGTCGCACCCACTCTCGATGCACCGTGTGGCGAAGCTATGTCTTAGCCCGTGAAACTTCAGTCGTGGCATATCCAACTCCTGCATCAAGGCTCGGTAATACATTCGATAGGTGCGCGGTTCGGTAGCCTTTGCCTCATTCGTCAGGACATAGTAGTGCTCATTCAGTATTTTGGATAGCGGTTTGAGCATTGTTTTGAGCTCACGGCTGAGGGGAATTTCTCTAAGCGAATTGCTCGTCTTGGGCGTACTCTCCACAATCTCGGTATAACGAGATCCATCGGGGCGAAGCATATAAATACGCTGGAGCGAACGACTCACCCGAATTACCCCCTCGACTAAGTCAATATCAGACCACTTGAGGGCGCAAATCTCCCCGATGCGCATGCCTGTGCTGAGGCAGATCAAAATCCCCAGATTGCGAAAGGTAAAATGATCACGCACATACTGCATGATCTTACGTTGATGTACACGAGGCAGTACCTCGATATGTGGCGAGATACAAGCCGTTGGATACTTTAGTTCCATCTCAACGTATGACCACCCATAGTGCTTGATGGCATAACGAAGGATCATTTTGAGCAGAATAACCAGATCTTTCGTCGTTTTAAGACTAAGCCCCTCTTGCAACTTCTCTAAGATGAAGTCTTGGGTCTGCTCTTCTGTTACAGCTTGATGCTCACGAAATGTGGGCAGTAGATGCTTCTCGATTTGCAAGGCGTAGATAGAATACGTCCCTCGCTTTACAAATTGTTCTTTATTCGCCAACCACTCACGGGCTACTTCGGCGAATGTGCTTGCTCTTTGATTCATAATGTTGTTTAAGGGTAAAGGAAACTGGCAATCCCCAAAAATAACCCTTACATGGCTAAATCCCTTAGGAACTAATGAATAACAGGCCAAGTGCCCCCCTTTGCGCTTCCCCCAGTTCAACGACCAATGGAAGTTTGCAACTATATCTGAAGTTTGCAAAACATCTACTGGATCAATGAACACTCAAGACAAGATTGAAGGGGGAGCGTATCCTTTTTATGTAAGATCTTCCACCATCGAAAGAGCCAATAAGTACACATACGATGGGATAGCTATTTTAACCCCAGGAGACGGAGCTATTGGCAAAGTTTTTCATTACTCTGAAGGGAAAATTGCTGTTCATCAGAGAGTTTATATTCTTTCTGATATCACAATAGGTACTAAATACTTATTCTATTATTTTTCTGATAAATTCTATAACAGGGTAATGAGACTGAGTGCTAAGAATACCGTAGATTCTGTTCGGATGAACATGATAACAGATATGCCTATCTCTCTCCCCTCTCTCGCCGAGCAAGAGAAGATCGCTGGCTTCTTGTCTCTCATTGACGAACGCATCCAATTGTGTAGCGAAACAATTAAGGAAAGGAAAAGAGAAAAGGCTGCCCTACTAAACCAACTATTCAGTCAAAAGCTCCGCTTCCCCCAGTTCTCCGATGAGTGGCAACAGACCATGCTCGGAGAGATAGCAGAGATTCTCAACTCTCGACGCAAGCCAATAACAAGCTCTGATAGAGTTAGGGGAGATTATCCATATTATGGAGCAAGTGGTATTATTGACTATGTCAATGAGTATATTTTTGATGAACAGCTACTCTTGATCGGAGAAGATGGTGCAAAATGGGGTAAATATGAAAAAACAGCATTCATAGTAAATGGTCGATGCTGGGTTAATAATCATGCTCATGTATTAAGATTTCAGAATTACCCTACTTACAAACTCATTGAGGCTTTCTTTTTTTCCTTAAATCTTAAACCGTTTGTAACAGGAGATGCTCCACCTAAACTTACACTTGAAAATTTGAAGTCTATTCTTATCCATTTTCCCTCTCTTGCTGAGCAGAAGAAGATTGCAGACTTTTTGAGCTTGATAGACGAACGCATTGAGGCAGAGGAAGAACTATTGGAACAATACGAAAGGCAGAAGCGTTATCTACTCAAGCAAATGTTCATCTAACTCATCACTTAAACACTATGGCGGTAGACTTTCGCCCCGAATTGATGCTCAAAAGTATCGTGTATTGTGCCCTTGCGGATTGTCCTCGTTCGACGTTTTGCCTGCGCTATTTGGCATACAAAGCTTCCGCTCCTTTCTGGACACATGCTTTCGTTGATCCTCGCATCCAGCCAACGGAGCAAGGTTGCCCCCAATATTTGAGCAATGAGGTACAACGTATGGGGCGGGGATTTAGAGCTTCTATGCAGCTGGTGCGTTATGGGAGTATTGGCTCCTTTCGTGGGCGTATTGCGGACGAGCTGGGTTGCGGACGCAGTCATTTCTATCGCTACGCTACTGGAGAATATCCATTGACCTTGGAGCAACAAGCTATTGTACGTAGCGTATTTGAAGAGTTTGACGTCAATAAGGAGGATCTTTTCGACGCTTACGAAGATGCTTATTACTTACCCTACTAACTTTTTGGCAATTTCTTCCGCATAAAATCATCCATTGTATCAGTCAAACAATCGTCCCATTACTACGGGAATATTTTCCCGTGCCCTTGGGGTTTTATTCCCGTGACTATGGGAATATATTCCCATAAAGATGGGACAACCTCTTCTTAATAGAAATCTTTTAATCTGTGTATAAGAATACGAGATTGAATGAATAGTAAATTTCCCAATAAGCTGAGAGCCATTCCTCCTCTAATGGCGGAATGGCTCTCGTTTGATTTTATAAGCAATTAGAAACCCTAACCGAAAGGTAATCGTGCAATGCCATTTAGATAAACATCTGACGCAGTAAATACTTTTTCTGCATCTCATATTGCTTGAGTAGCTCTTCCTCTACCTCAATACGTTCGTCTATCAAGCTCAAAAAGTCCGCTATCTTCTTCTGCTCGGCAAGAGAAGGCAGAGACAGAGGCATGTCTCTCAAAGTGCTAAGCGTGATATACGGCATTGCACTTCCATTTAGAAGCGAAACTATACGCTTAGGCAAGGCGTGGTCTATGTAATTTCTGATAAGTCGTAAGATAATATCTCTACGAAGAGATTGTAAAACATAAGTTCGTTGGTAGGCGTTAAACTTTCCATTATAGTATTTTGTGAGTCCAACTTCACCATTTCCGGCTACTAATATTGCCTCTCCTGAGAATGAATATGTGTCCGTTTGATAGGTTTGCTTAGCACATGTAAAAAAGGGATATCGTCCACCTTCAATCATAGCATTTGCGTCAAGTTTTCCTGTCTTAATTGTACAGATTTCTCCGAGTGTAGTCTGTTGCCACTCATCGAGGAACTGAGGGAAGCGGAGCTTTTGACTGAATAGTTGGTTCAGTAGGGCAACCTTTTCTCTTTTCCTTTCCTTAATTGTTTCGCTACACGATTGGATCCGCTCGTCAATGAGAGACAAGAAGCTAGCGATCTTCTTCTGCTCGGCAAGGGAAGGTAGGGAGTAAATTTGTTTTAGAATGTCCTCTCCTTTCAGATTAGCTATTGCCCCATCTCCACCTTGAATAGATTGGTATATGTATCTGTTATAAATCGACGTTTGAAAAAACCATCTTGTAAGTGGATTTGTACTTCTAAATATTCCGCAAAATGCTCCAACTGTACAGACTCCAGAAGCATTCCCATTGTAATAGGATGCCTTACCTACTAAGTGGGAACTTCCATTTGCCATACATATAGCAATATCATTAACCATCAACATCTGCAGAGTAGAGGGGGGCACTCTAACTTGAACTAATTCATTGTCAAAGTTTATTGCTTTACCTTCAGTTATATTATTCGCTCTGACTACTATGTATCCTGATCCTTGCACGTCATCAGAATTATATGTTAGGCCTCTAATATATGTGCCTATTTCTCCTAGCGTTGTCTGTTTCCATTTGTCGTTGAACTGGGGGAAGCGCAAAGGGGGGCACTTAGGGATTTTTTTGTTCGTTGCCATAGTCTACTGCCTTTTATAGCCCTCGTAATAGTAGGACTGCTCAATACCTTTGAATATCATCTCTCTATCGTCTACCCTATCGGTGAGTGCTGGCTGTAGGAGTACTCTCAGCTCTAAGTCATTGATTGGGCTACGCTCCATAGCTTGTACGTAGAGATCCTTATCTACCTGAGACCAATCAACTACTCGTCCAAGTCTATGCTTGAGGATCATATCCAGCCAAATGCGTGTAGCTCGTCCATTCCCCTCCATAAAGGGATGTGCGATATTCATCTCTACATATTTGGCAATAATCTGCTCAAATGTTTGCTCGGGCATCTGCTCGATAACTGGCAGAATAGCCTCGAGGTACATACAATTAGCAAATCGAAAACCTCCTTTGGCGATATTGAGTGTACGCAGTTTGCCTGCAAAGTCGTATAGCCCAGCAAATAGTGCTTGGTGGATTTGGCAAAGCCCCCGAAAGGTACCGACCTCGATTCGCTCGATTGCTCCCGAACGGAATAGTTCAAAGGCTCGCTCAAGGCTCTGAGCATCTATTTGGTTCGTCGTCATAGTCTTTTACTGAATTAGTCCTAGTTCACGGAGGTATACATTGATTTGCTTATCGAGATCGGCACGACGAGTCTCAAGCTCCTCGATCTTACCCATTACGGCTTGGATATCGATCTCTTCCTCTTCCTCGAAGGTATCTACATAGCGAGGAATATTGAGGTTGTAGTCGTTGGTTTGTATTTCGTCGAATGTTACACGACGAGCATATTTGTCGATCTCACGGCGGTATTGGTAGGCATCGATAATTTTATCAATGTCGTTGGGTTCGCCATTCTGCCCCATACGCAGGCGATTTTGCTTCTTATCCTTGGCAAAATCGCGGCTTGCATCGATGAAGAGAACGTCGTCTGCCGTACGACATTTCTTGAGTACGATGATACAGACAGGAATGCCTGTGGAGTAGAAAAGTTTGGAGGGCAACCCGATAATGGTATCTATGTATCCGTCCTCAAGTAACTTTTTGCGAATGGCACGCTCTGCCCCACCTCTAAACAGTACACCATGTGGCAAAATGATAGCCATTGTGCCATCCTTACTAAGGTAATGCAACCCGTGCAAGAGAAATGCAAAATCGGCAGCCGATTTTGGAGCTACACCATAGTTTTGGAAGCGGAAGTCTTGGGCTGTTTCTTCTTTTGGTGCCCATTTGAGGCTAAAGGGCGGATTAGCGACGACGGCATCGAACTCTACCTTGTTTGTAGGATTAGGATTATTCAGGAATGGCCATTCGTTGGTGAGCGAATCTCCATGAAAGATCTCGAACTCCGAGTCCTTGACTCCGTGCAGAATCATATTCATACGAGCCAAGTTGTATGTGGTAACATTCAACTCTTGCCCGTAGATACGACCGATACGATCCCCCATTTGCTTGCGGACATTGAGCAAAAGTGAACCAGAGCCACAGGCAAAGTCGAGTACTCTCTTGATCCCGTCCTTTATGCCTCGCTCGGGATTCTGCGCATCAAGCGACACGATACGAGACAGAATGGTAGATATGGCCTGAGGAGTGTAGAATTCACCTGCTTTCTTGCCCGAGCCCGCGGCGAACTGCTCAATCAGGTATTCGTAGGCATCACCGAGAGCATCTACTTCGGACGAGAATCCTCCAATCCCTTCTGCTATCTTCTGTATGATGGTAGCGAGCTTGGTATTCTTTTGGCTGTAGGTCTTGCCAAGTTTCTCAGATGAGAGATTGACTTCTGAGAAAAGACCAGAGAAAGTCCGCTCAAAAGATTCGTTTTCGATGTATCTAAATCCCTCGTTCAATATATTCAAGAGTTCCGAGCTCTGTGTGCGCGCCAACTCTGCGATATGGCTCCATAGGTACTCGGGCTTGATGACATAATGTACCTTGCGCCGCATCTGAGCCTCAAACTCCACAATATCTTCGGTATTGAGTGTATACCATCTCTGTAGAGCAGTCTCTCCTTGATTTAGATTTGTTTCATCTGGGTAGTCTCTGCCTAGTTCTCGGCGTGCCACCTCCTCGTAGTTGTCGGAGAGGTAGCGCAGGAAGAGAAAAGAGAGCATATAGTCACGGAAATCATCGGCATTCATCGTACCACGTAGCTCATCTGCTATTGCCCATAGGGTCTTGCCTAGTACTGTCATACGTTATTTATTAAGCCTCAGAAGAAGCAAAAATTTCGGGGTTAAACTTGTAGTTCTTTGTAAACGCAGTTAGTATTTGTTTAAACAACTCTTTGTTGTCATCCAACATCTCAATAGGTTCGTACAAAGAGTAATTCCCATGAGTTAAGATGTTTATCATACGATTGTAGAGATTGGATTCATTTGAAATGTCTTCATTCTTGAAACACTCTTCAATATTGCTATATCCATGGAACGAAGCGGCTCTCTCAAGCACATTGCGCAGCATCGCAAAGTGATAGGTATATAGTTTTCCTGATTCAGAACGCTTCCACAACTCTTCTAACATTGCAACATGGAGAAATCGAGGGGTATCCCTTGTATAGCTGATACTATAACATTCTTCTCCATCTTTTTTGAGGTGTAGGGTGCCAAGATCTTCCCTATTCTTTACACTATTCTTGAAAACATTCCAAAGAGCGTTATAGAAGAGGGAATGGTGCGTTGAAATAACGACTTTTACCGATTCATCCCTAAATATCTCAGCTAGCAAAACTGCTACTGTGACGGCATTGTTGTCATCCAAAGATGAGATGGGGTCATCAATGTAAATATATTTTACCCAAGAGTAGCCCTCATCACCGTCTAATACCAATTGTACAATGGTCAAGAAAAAACACCAAATAAAGATTGTTTCTTCTCCTCTTGAGATTTTAATATTATCTATAGTTCCCTGATTAGAGCCCTCTTCTATCTCTCCTTGAGGGTTCTCTTCTTCCTTAGGAATCATATCTCTTGAAAAAGAGATATCCCCTCCGTCATAGTCTATTTGAAAGTTAATGTCAGAAAAACGATTCCAAAATCTCCTAATCTTATCTTCCAGCGCATACTCTTTGACTCCATTGAAAAACTTTGACTTCAGATTCATTTTAAGCACTCGAACTAAGTCTCCCTCAAGATCGTTGTCCCAGGAAAATAGATCTTCTGTAAAAGCATTGAAGTATAGAGTGTCTGCTTGTTCTGCTATTTTTCCAAGATCTTTGAACTCCATAGACAAACGTGTCTTTCCGACACCATTATAGGCATACAGGAGAATGATTTTCTTTGTCATTAACCTGCTCTTAAGCTCTTGGGCTAATTGCTTTAAATTATTGAATTGCTCCATAGTCTAGACTTTATAAGCTGATAGACCTGCTATATGTTGCCCTTTGGCCAAGAGCGAGAATAGGGGCAGCAGATCTGCGACCAATGCTTTCTCCTGCTGCACACGCTGCTTCCAGCCTAAGTTTTGCTCGTAGAATAGGGCTGAGAGCTGGTCAGCATCGAAGATCATACGATCTAGTACCGCGGATATCAAATCCGAGAGAGATTCTAGAGATACATTGTAGCGATGAGCAATCTCCTTGATACGGCTCTGAAGCTTATTGGTCTTAAATGCTTGATACTGCTCAGAGACTTCCTTGACCGTAAGGCCATTGACAACCTCTAGGTGTTCGATATAGTCTAGAATATCCTCTTGCTCCTCAATCAGATTGCTATGTGAAGCGACGAGGCGCACAAGCTCCTCCTTGGTCAGTTTCTGCTGACTAGGTGACTGGGAGGTCAATCGAGCGATTAGCCCCATGATATAATCGTAGTCAATAATTGCTGAAGAGAATAGAACAAACTCGAAATCTATGTCTTCTATATGAGCGTTTTGCATATCTACTGGCCGATCCTGTGTGTAGTCCTTTTGATGGTTACGCAAGGTTCTAGCCGTCTCGAGATAGGCAGATCTAAAGCCATTAAGTTTCTCAGAGGGCATAAGCTCCTCGATCTTCTCTTGATCCTTGGAATCTATGTAGATATACTGGCTGAGCTGAGTGTTGAGTTTCTGCACCTCTTTGAAGTAGTCCACAAACTCAGCCTTGGCTGTATCTCCAAGCAAGTTATATACATTTTCTGGCTCAGCCTCTAGCCCCTTGGACTCCATAAAGCTCGTGAGCTGCTGGATAGCCATTTCATACTGTTCAACAACTTTATTTGCTGGCTCAACCAGCCAAATCTTGGGGTCTTGATCCTCGTCTCTGACTCCTGAGAAAAGTTGTACAGCATCATTAACCGCTGATTCCTGAAAACGAAAATCTAAGATCTTTCCAAAATTTTTGGTTTTGTTGAGAGTACGATTGGTACGAGAGAAAGCTTGTATAAGGCCGTGATATTTAAGATCCTTATCTACATAGAGGATACCTAGATATTTGGAGTCGAAGCCCGTAAGGAGCATATCTACGACGATCGTGATATCGATCTTTTGCTCCCGTGGGTACTCTGCCCATTTCTGGTCTTTGATGCGCTTCTGCACATCTTGATAGTAGAGATCAAACTCCGCGAGACTATGGGCACAGCCATATCGGCTATTATAGTCCGAGATGATCTCTTGTAGTGCTTGCTTCTTACCCGAGGGGTCGGTCTGGTTGTCTAGCTTCTCCTGCTCTAGATCCTCTTGCATCTGTTCAACATCTTTATTACCCTCGGCTGGAGGAGAGAAGACACAGGCGATATTGAGCGGAGCAAAGTCGGGGTTAGTAGCTTGACGTTCGGATTGAAGCGTTTTGAATAGCCTGTAATACTCAATGGCATCGTTGATACTACTCGTTGCGAGAATGGCATTGAAACAACGAGAGAGCGAGATTGCATCATGCTTAGAGAGAATTTCCTCTATAATCGCTCTTTTGGTAACCAAACTACGATCTCGCACATACTCACCATTGGAACGATAATAGTCTATATTGAAACGCAATACATTTTCATCCTCAATGGCATTGGTAATCGTATAGGTATGTAGAGGCTTCTGGAAAATATCATCGGTGGTGAGCTTGGAGGCTTCCTGTCCATCAATTTTAATCTGTACAGCATTCTCTTCAAAAATCGGTGTGCCTGTAAACCCAAAGAGCTGAGCTTTAGGGAAGAAAGCTTTAATAGCCTTATGGTTGTCTCCAAATTGGGAGCGATGACATTCGTCAAAAATAAAGACTACACGCTTGTCAGATAGAGGCCTAAGTCGTTCATGGTAGTTTTTCTTGTGTTTAGGATCAAGAGCAATTCCGAGCTTCTGTATCGTCGTGACGATAACCTTGTCGGCATAGTCGGTGGACTCAAGTCTCCGAACAAGCGTTTCTGTATTAGTGTTTTCTTCTACGCAGCCTTGCTGAAACTTATTAAACTCATCTCGAGTCTGGCGGTCTAGATCCTTACGATCCACAACAAATAGACATTTCTCTATATCGGGGTTATCCTTAAGTAGAGTTGATGCCTTAAAAGAGGTGAGCGTCTTGCCTGAACCAGTAGTATGCCAGATATAGCCATTGCCACGATTCTCTTCGATGCATTTGATGATAGCCTGTACGGCATAGATCTGGTAGGGGCGCATAATTAAGAGTTTGCGCTCACTAGCCACCAAGACCATATACCTACTGATAAGCTCTCCAAGGGAGCACTTGGCAAGGAGTCTTGTCGCAAAGCTATGTAGGTGCCGTATTTTATGGTTAGCCTCATCTGCGAGATAATAGACTGGTAGGTATTGCTCTTTGGCATCGAAGAGAAACTCGTTCGGGTTATTGTTACTAAAATAGCATGTATCTCCTTCGTTACTCACAATAAAGAGCTGAATAAAGCAGAGCAATGTATTCAGATATCCGTTGCCCGTATCGTTTTTATAGTTAACTATCTGCTGCATGGCTACACGAGGTGAGATCTTGTGTGCCTTGAGCTCTATCTGCACCAGCGGTAAGCCATTGATGAGAATAATCACGTCGTATCGGTGGTGGCTACTGTGTGTGTTGATGCGCAACTGATTAATGACTTCATAGTCATTCTTGCACCAATCCTTGATATTAACTAAAGTGTAGTGAAGTGGTGTGCCGTCCTCTCTCAAGAAGAGGTTACGCTCTCGCAGTAAACGAGATGCATCATATACATCTGACTTGGTAATCTCCGACAGAAGTCGCTCAAACTCTCGATCAGTCAATTTCACGGCATTGAGCTGCTCAAACTTGTGCCTAAAGTTGGCCTCTAAAGTTGCTCTGTCCTTGATATCATGTCTATAAATATACTTCAAGCTCTCTAATCGTTTGATTAGGCTCTCTTCTATCATTTGTTCTTCAGTTGTATACATAGCATGTAAATACTTACTATATTATTCATCTCTATATTTTCTTGCTAGCACGACGGTGATTGATGAGGGAGAGGTCTTGCAGGTGACGACCAAGTTCGTCTGCACCCGCTAGGTGAAGTAAGTCATCCTCAAGTTGGAGGGCATAGAGCACTCGTGTGTAGTACCTATCGCCACTGTTGGCGAACCTTTCTCGATGCGACCGACAGCTAAAGGCGAATAGGTCGCTCGCTCAGAAATCTGAGCGATGCTTAGATTGCGACGCAGTCGGGCAAGCTTGATCTGCTCACCGACAATCTTCATTTTTTGCTCCAGTTCCCGAGGGAGTTTTGTTCCCATTGTATTCTTTGGCATACACTCGATCTATCATATGATATGTAAATATACCGATTTATTCAATCTGATATATGCTTTGAGGCAATATTAGATTTGAGAGAATTTGAGGAGAATGAATTCGATGTATTGTCTCTGCATCTCTCCAGGAAGGAAGCTCTGGTGGATGCAGGCTTCCCATTCGGGTAGGATGCGCCCAAAGCGAGTGAAGATGTTGTCGCAAACTTTCTCATCCAGACCTGAGGCTATCATTGCTTCGAGGAAGTGTTGGCGGGTGAGTTTGCGTTTTTTGCCACAGAGGGGCAGTGCAAGCTCTTCTGTATCCTCAGGAATAACAAGTGCCGTAGACAGCAGGTCATAGGCGGGTGTTAGTTGATATTCGTTGCCTATTGGCGCATAGAGCGAGTAATTCTTGAGGTGCATATCCGCATTACCTATCAGCCACGAAAAAAGGACCTGTTCCCAGTACTTGATAAGGTCAAGTTTCGGCACTGAACTATACTTGGAGATCAGCTTTGCTATCTGCTCGTGTGAGCCTTTGTATTTATATTCAGTCAGACGCTCAGAGAGCTGACACATATCTTCCATTGGGAGCTTCTCTCCCAGCTCTGTTCTATCTATCCGACGAGTGACATAGCATAGCTCGCCATCGCTGAATCGCATCAGTCCATGAGGAACTGTTTCAATCTTGGCAATCTCTGCAAGGTGCATCGACACATCCTCCAATTCGGGGAGATATGGATAACGCTCTGTTTGAGGTTTAAGAATAAATCGTCCCCACAAGCCTACAATGGTAAAGCGCTTAGGGGAATTACTCATCTGATCAAAGTCAAGAGATAATTTGGGTTGTACTCCTGTCACTGTGGTCTGAGAACGAACAACCTCGTCAGCCAGTGCTCGTACTTCGCTACTTGTATAGGGCAATATCGGTGCTTGGGGCGTCCCAAACAGTTTGCGACAACACTTGACATGGTAATCCACCTCTCCATCAACCAAAGGTTCGTAGCAGTATAGGCATCTATTCTTCATCTTCAGTCATATTTAGAGGTTCGATACTTACCGCTCCAATGCAGTCACGGCAACAAGCCAGAAGCAAAGCCATTCGATCCCTTGCGTCTATCTTCCAATTCTTCTGAGCAATATCTAACAGCCATCCCTCAGGGATAAGTCCGTCAAAGAATGGATGAAGCGTATTGCTTTGGAATGGTTCCTCTCGCAAAGGCATCGTTAGGCTTATGCCTTGAGCTTCAGGCATAGTCAGATAGTTCTTGTCGTAAGCAAAGGAATAGCCCTCATCACTTTCTGTAAGAACGCCTGCCTTGAGCGTCTTCCAATAAACAATAGCCTGCTTCATACATCATCTCCTTCTCGTTTCTTGGGTACAGGTCCACACTCTGAGCCGAAGAGTTCAAAGACCTTATTAATCTTATCAAGACGAAGCGTGGCTTTGCCTTGCTCGAGTTCACGCACAAAGCGCAGCCCCACACCTGCTTTCTCGGATAGATCAGCTTGTGTCAGTTTATATTTCTTGCGCATCTCCTTTACGTACTGCGCTATGATTGTTCCTGCTGCCATCTTCATCAATGATTTGAAATAGCCACATTCTGAATATGCATCGACAAACTATTTTCGAATACCCTTTCGATGATGTGTACCTATTTCCCCTGCATATCATTGTGCTCTGTACACATCATTGGCGTCGTCATATGACTTATCAATAGCAAATATAAGCAATATAAGCCTACACTAACCCCTTTCGGGGGTATTTATTTGAAAGAAATGGATAACTATACCCAATAGGGATGATTAACTCTCTCCACTGGATTATTTTGCTTTGATACGCTCCAAAATGGGTACTTTTGCAGTGAGCAAGCGTGCCAAGTACAAATAAGAGGTGTCGTAATCTATTGATTTTTAGAGCGTATCACCAGAAGAAGATTGAAAGACTGGAAAATGAGCTATGCGGTACAAGCGCATAATCTCCTATAAAACAATCAGATAAAACTGATTTTTTATTTGTTTTAGGGTGTTTTGTACCGATTAAATGGCTAATCGCCTAAGTGACAGAGTGGTAATGATGCTGCATCGGAAAGTAGCTGCTTTTGCTCTACGATTAGAAATGAGTTTAGCTTATGGGATATTTTAAGAGACCTACGAGGTTCCTACTAGAAGTTTTAATTAGATTAATTGTCTCTTGAGGTGGATAAAGTCTTGGTCTATGGAACGGATTTTGTTAAATTAGAGATAATGCTTGCAAAATGAGAATACTCTATTTTCCTGATGCACTTTAAAATGATACCCTTAATTCCTCCCCTATCAAACTTACTGTGGGTTGTATTGAATATATCTGTGATGAATGCATAGTGCTTTTTTACTGAGGCCCACCACGCCTGCCTTTTTCGTATATTCTTATTTTTTTGGAAGGTTATTTCACTTTCGAAGACGTTAAAGTTGACCTTGTCTGAATGTGCCTTTTGCAACATCATAACAGTCATTTTCAGAAACTCCTTGTAGTACTTACGGAAAAGAGCGATATCACCTTTACTATAGAAGTGCAAGCATATATCTGATATGTACTGGTATATCTGATAGAAGAGGTTATTGTAATTCAGGGTATAGTTCCCATAAGCTGAATTAAGCATTTCGAAACTAATGCTTCGAGATGAGATGATCACATTGTTCTTCTCTTCTTCTAGCAGGTGCTTTTGGAAGTGTGCATTTTCTGCATCATCTATCCTTCTGAAAGATTCAATACTCGCTTTACCTTCAGGAGATGTGGAGATAAGTATAAGGCGTTGACCGCTCACGGGGAGCTTTTTCCATTGGTCTCGAATTTGCAAATCATTCAGAGTGAATACTTCTATGACTCTTTTGAGATAGTCATATTCCAAAGCGATATCAATGAGTTCCTTGATTTCTATAAATGCTAATTGGGGGCGGGACAATAAGAGATGAAACCGTGGAAATTTATCATACTTAGGGGCCGAATTGGACTCTTTAATTTTAGTTTGATATAATGCGTCTGTCGTTTCAACAAGTGTAGCCCAATTGTGTTGCTCCTGAGTTCTTAGCTGTACTTCAATATAGTAATTGGGGAAGGAGGGGAGGCTACAAGCAATATGTAGCGAGCGATATCCATCTGATTTTGGCTCTTTTATGTAATCTCTGTGGCTCTCCTTAATGGTAATTTGGGGATTCTTTTTGAGAGACTCATACACCTTGTATACTTGCTCTTCAGATTGCATGATACAACGACAGCCAACAATGTCCTCCATTCTAGCTAGTTGCATACCTTTGTTTCGATGCAACTTGCTCACAATAGATTTAACTCTCTTCATTCTCCAAACCACAATAGCTTGCTGGTAGACGTTTGTTGCTTCATCAGCGAGAATATTAAATAATTCCTTCGCTATGCTGTAGTATACAGCACGATATGCTCTAAGAGTTTCAATGGCGTCCTTATCCTTAGGAGATTTTCTTAATATCTCTCCAGCTTTGTTTACCTTAGATCTTGTAATCGTCTTGTTCATAGATATTTGTGTGTATTAAGAGGTGTTTAACCGTTTCGGGTAACAAATATAGTAAATATAATATTGTGTCTTATGGCTCTCTATATTATATTACTGGGGTGGTTGTCAGATTTAGCCTTTGAACACTTGTTAAAGGAGGCTGTGATGATGACATACATAGCACATTCCGCAAGTATCCCCTCGAAAAGAGCACTGGGTTTTCGAGGGGAAGGGACTATTATATAGCCTATACCTCTCCTACTTCCCCGCCTTGCTCTGCTTCTTCTCGAGGAGGGGGAGGTACTTGGCGTAGCCAGCTTGCTTCATCTCTTCGCGGGGAATGAAGCGCAGGGCTGCGCTATTGATGCAGTAGCGTAGGCCACCCAGCTCCTGCGGGCCGTCTTCGAAGA
>ERZ1674045.151-NODE-151-length-24032-cov-3.315010_pt1 | contig 24032 bp, 38 predicted proteins | sample MGYA00581131_ERZ1674045 | MGnify/ENA primary metagenome ERZ1674045 (study PRJEB41354, sample SAMEA4873299) | human saliva metagenome | biome: human-associated habitat [ENVO:00009003]; feature: mouth environment [ENVO:08000002]; material: saliva material...
CGACACCCCCGATGCGATGATTCCACCGTGGGCCTCGATCCAGGTCTGCGCTTCAGTCCTCTTCATGGTCGGAAGAGTGCCAGACACCAGGACACGCAGGCCAGCCACGCGCTCGTCAACGTCGGTATCCGAATCCTCATCCTCGACGTCATGAACGTCAAGTCCTACCAGCCCCGCCTCCTTGTACCGGTCATAGAGGGACTGGATGGTCTCGATATTGTCCATGACCGAGGCAGCCACGGACGGACCAACCAGCTCAGTGAGTCGATTCAGCGCGGACTCCCAGTCATCGGAGACCTGAGCCAACAGGCTCTCAACCGTACCGAAACCGTCCTCTTCATCGATAATCTGGCGCGCTCGCGTGGTCCCTACCCCCTCGATGAGGAAGGATGCGAAAATGTCACCCTCGGAATACGACCCATCGTAGGTGTGCATAGACTCGATGATCTTACGTGCACGCGCAGGGCCATACCCATCACCGAGAGAAATGACATCCTCTTCCGAGGCAAGCCATAGTTCGATGAAATCCGCGCCACCCTTCCGTTCACTAACATACTCAACGAAGTCGTCCACGAACCGGGGCCCGACGTTCTTGATCCCCAGTCGTCGAATGGCTCCATTAATCCGAGTGGCGTCATCGACATCCACAGGCACGAGCTCCCGGCCCCGACGCTCATACGCCATGTCCGGATAGTCCCAGGACTCGCCATTCTCGTCATGCTGGATAATGCCGACTACCTGGGGGATGATCTTGTTGGCTAGACGCACGGCCACGGTGTCCCCAATACGAAGACCCATTTCCTCTAGCACTGAGACGTTGTGGAGACTAGCCCTCGTCACCACAGAGCCATCAATCTCGACGGGAGCCAGTTCGGCAACCGGGGTAATCTTGACCCTGTTGGCTTGCCACGTGACGCCAGTAACCGTCGTGATCTCCGGGACATCCTCAAACTTATAGGCGACAGCCCAGTTCGGGTAGGCAGAGCCTTCTCCGAGTTCGTCCCTGCCTGACTGGCTGACGATCTTGTAAACGATGCCGTCGTCGGCGAAATCCCCGGCTACATCCCTAATATCAGCCTCGGGAAGGGGGCCAGGGACCCCGCTCACGTCCTTTGAGCGGATAAGCCTAGCCGCTAGGACCGGAGGGAGTGAAACGCCGTTGATTGTGCCGTTGAGGGGGTCCAGGACTGTATTGCCCTCATCATCGAGAATGTCCCAAATTACGATGGTGAGCAGCAGCAGGTCGTCCATATCCCCCTTCCTGAGCGCCCCTACTGCCGAGCTACGGGGCTTCGTGTAACCCCGAGCCTTGATGACGCCGTAGTTGTGGGTGGGGAACAGGACCTCACCGCGCACCTCATAGTTAAACGAGGCATCCAGGATGTCGTTGAGCATTCCGTCGTCGATGATCCGGGCCTGGTCGGTGACATTCTCTCCAACGAAGCCGTCCCCTCGGGTACTGGCCTCCTGGAGAATGCCCCTGGAATACTTAATGCTGATGGGGAGACCGTCGCACTTAGGCTGTGCCACAAGGGTAAGCCCATGCTCATTCGCGTACTTCACGAGAGAGTTGAGAACGCCATCCCCGTCATGTGACTTCCGGAGGGACGCCATCTTGACGGTGCGTGAGATTTTATTACTGTCCACGGTGTACCCGTGGCCAACCGTTTCAGCTACTCCTCGGGAAGCCAGCTCAGCGGTCAGTGCATCGAACTCGTCATCGGACATGATCAAGTCGCCTGACCCGTAATAGGCCTGAGCTGCCTTGTCGCGAAGCTCGATAAGCTGTTCCGTGCTCTGGTTCATACTCTTTCCTTCCTTCTACCTAAAGTATATCACAATCCCCCGGGGAAGACCTCGGGAAAAGGCATAAGAAATGCCCCGCCCCGAGAATAGATGAGGCGAGGCATTTCAGGAGACGCGTTACTCGGAAGCTACTGCTTTCTGTGAGTCGTCAAGCGACCCCGGCTTGGCAATGGCCTTGAGAACCGTGTTGTCATCTGAGTTGATGAGGGCAAGCGCCTCAACGTCGCCGACCTTGATTATCCCTAGCTTGGTGCCCTCCTTGCCGGAATTGATGACGTGGCTCGGGCGGGAAGCCGCAGCAATCGCGTCCTGGCTCACGAGGTCTGCATCGTTCTTTAGGATGCCATCGTGGTCCCAGTCGCACGCAATATACAGGGAGTCGGCCTTCGAAGCCCAGAAGCAGTCGGTCCCGTCAAGATCGTAAATGGGCTTCTCAGCGACCACTTCAAAGTCAGACCCGGGGAGATTCTCCCCCTTGTACGCTGCTGTAATCCACTGCTCCTCGCTGATCTGCGTATCTGGGCTTGGAGATGCCCCCTCAGTGACAATGCCGACGACGAGGGCAATCAGGGTAAAAATGGCCCCCGCGACAGAGAGCACGGCTGCTACGAGAAGCAGCCACCGGCGGATGTTCGAGATTTTCACTGCTTCTCCTTCTTGCTGGCGTTGCCTGCCTTATCGGTCTTACTGGTCTTGTCCGACTGATTCTTTGTGTCCTGGCTTCCGCTCTGGGGATTGTCGCCGGACTGAGCTGCATCGCCGCTCTGGGGCTTATCTGACTTGTCACCCTGAGCCTTGTCCTTCTTGTCATCGGTCTTCCCCTTGCCCGATAGGATGGAGTCGATGTCGGTCCTCGTGAGCTTGGTCGGATCAGCGACACGGGAGGAATCAAGCTTCTCATCGTCGTAGCAGGAGACGGTACGGGAGGCATCGGCCCACTTGCCAGAATTAACCTTCTGGATAATATCCTTGTCCGTGGACAGGCAGTCGGTCACATCCGGCGTCTGGCCAATTCCAGCCGTATTGAACGGGAGGTACGTGAGATCCTGGGCCTTAACCATCGAGAGGATGAGCTTCGAGTCCGAATCAGCCGGCATCTGGATTACTCGTGACCAGTCGCAGTCTAGGTCTCCCTCGGCGACAATCGCGCCATCGTCGTCGACTTCCGCCATACAGGGAACGATGCGGCCAGAAGCAGTCATTCCCGTCACAGGGCGCATCTTGGAAGCATCCATCTCATAGCCGTACTTATTCTCGTACGTCGAACTGGGCTGCTCCGATTCCGTGGGCTGCGGTGTCGGTTCCGCCCGAGTCTGTTCCTGCTGCTTCTCCTCAACGCGCACTGAGATGTCCCCAGGGAGGGAAAGCAGGTACGCGGACACCGCAACCAGGGCCAGAATAGCGGCCCCAGAGAAGAGTCGCTTGTCGTTCCTCTTGACGTTGGCGACGATGATGAGCGCCACCGAGAGAACGATGATCGCGATGAAGAAAGTGGAAGCTGTCATTTAACATCCTCAATCTCATACGCGAAGGACGCAGCAGCCGGGTTTGCGAAAGCGATGACATCCTCGGCAATCCTACGGTTGTCGAACACCTTCGCCGCCTTCCTATCCTTGCTGAACCGGTTCGCCGAGTCCAGATACAGGGTCGCGCCGTTTCGAGTCTTGACTGTAATAATCGATCCTGCCATGATGAGAGTCCTCCTTACGGACATAAAAACTAGCTCTTCTCTCTAGATTACCGAGACCTCGGTAAGAGAATGCGCTGGCGGCATGCAGCTACACAGACATACATAAGAACCCAGGAGAACGGCCAAGGGGGCCAGTTCAGGAAAGCACGCCATAAGCCATTGTCGCCTCAGAACGTAGGAACCGCTCCGGTCGCCCTGATTCGTACGCGACCCTGACGCGCGCATTTCCAAAAGCAGGCATATCGTCATTGACCGTCAATAGGAGCCATGCCAGTAGTAAGATCAAGAGTAAGAGTAAACGAAAGGAACGATATGCTTGATTTGCCACTGTTTGTTCGAGAGGAAGCCTTATGCGCTCAGGTTGACCCAGACCTGTGGTTTGAGGTCAACGACGACCTCATGAACGAGGCTGTGTCCATCTGTCACCGATGCCCCGTCATGGCAGAATGCCGACAATTCTCAATTGACCATAGAATTTATTATGGAGTCTGGGGAGGAATGACAGGTCCTCAGCGCCGTCGGAAATACAGGATCAGGGAAGAGGACGACGAGACATTCGATCAAGTGGCATAGTCAGAAGACAAGAAAAACGGGCCAGGTAGACAATACCCAGTCCGTTTTCTTATGCCCTCGTACGGCCGTCAAGCTCCGATCTCTGACGGAGCCTTACTGCCCTGCTCTGCTACTGCGGGATGCATGCTCAGGAAGAGGTCGCCATAGCGCCTCTGGTAGCAGTAGTGGGACCTGCAGAATCCCTTCGCATAATAAGGCTTCTCGCAGCCCTCTACAGAGCACGGTTTCGGGAGGTTTCGACGCGGCTCCGTGGTTCCATTGCGAAGGAGGCGCATATAGTGCATGTTGCAGTAGCCCTTCGCGCAGTGAGGGTTATTGCAGCCCTCAACAGAACAGCGCCTAGACCGGTTAGCGAGAAGCTGTTGCTCGATGCCTGACTCTCGACGCTGGCGGTTGTAGTGTGAACGACAGTACCCCTTGGAGTAGTAGGGCTTGTCGCACCCATCGACGGAGCAGGTTCCCGTGAGGCTTCGGGCCCTCACTGGACGCCGGAGTTCGATGTCCCCATTTCGAAGCTGACGCGCATAATGCATACGGCAGTAGCCCTTCGCATAGTAGGGTTTGCTGAAGCCCTCGGCAGAACAGACCTTCTTGGTAGTCATTACTCGCTCTCCTGTCTCGTAGCCTTGATAGCTTTGCTATCGCTCTGGCGTTGTTTCACTTCTCGCTTGACTTGGCCTTGTCGTGGCTACTGTTCCTCTTCAGGTCAGTGGTCCCGTTTCGGAGCAGTCGGGTGTAGTGCATTCGGCAGTAACCTTTCGCATAAACGAAGTTGCCGCAACCCTTATCTGAGCACACCTTAGGATCACGCGACTTAACGTTGGGTCGCGTCGAAACCGGCTTACCCCCGTTCCTGCGTGCGTTCTGGTAGTGCTTCTGGCAATACCCCTTAGCACGGACGGGGTGGATGCATCCCTCGACGTTGCAAATCTTCTCCATTAGTTATTCTCCTGTTCCTTGGACTCCTGTCCGTCGTGTTTGTTGATGTTGTGTTTGTCGCATTTTCCGAATGCGCGAGACTTGTTGCTGCAGCCTTCCACTGAGCAAATCTTCCGCTGGTATTTCTTGAGAGACATGGCCTTATGCTCAGGGCAGTACTTCAGGCGGGTAGACGCAACCTTATTATGGCACCCCTCAGCCTGGCATTCCGGGTAGAACAAGGGAAGGTCACCGTTATCCCTGTGCAGCTTATAGTGCTTGCTACAGAGGTTCAGACGCTTAGCCTTGTTCTTACATCCTTCAACCGAGCATCGGGGGCCGGAACCCAGATGCTCGGTTGAGTCGCTTGCCCCATCAGGGAGCGTGACCTTCCCAATGACGTCAGGGTGAGTCAGTGTCACAGGACGAGGCAGGGCGTCTGTCACAGGGGCATCCGAGGAAGGAGCAGCCGGAGCAAGGGACACCAGAGGAGCAACAATCTTCCTCGGCGCACCAGGTTCCGTCATGTAATAGGCGTGCCTCCAGCAGTAGGCGTACTCCCGCACCACACGGGTGCAGTCAGGAGCGAGGCATTCAGGTGTCACTGCCCACTCCTTTTCCCGGTGGCGAGAATATTGAGCTTGCTGGTGGGCTTGGCCGGATCAGCGTTCTTCAGCACCGTCACTGGAAAGCCATCGGGGCTATCAGCACGAATGGATGACGAGAACCGAATGGCACACACGACCTCCACGCTTTCGTACGCACGGTCGTCGAAGGTGCGCTCCCCGACCAGATACAGGCCATTAATACCCATCAGTCCGAAGCCAATACTCCTTCCAGGATCGTTGAGGCGAAGCAGCATCAAGTCCGCCGTCCTCAGGTTCTCTCCCGGAGTAAGCATCTGCACTGCCGGCTCAGCCCGACCATGGTCAATCTCGATGACTACGTCAGGGCGGGGACCCTTGTACTCGTCGATGCCCTGCTCTGGCACCTTGTATGTCAGTGAAGCCATGTTGCCTCTCCTCTCGCTAGTAACCGGGCGGGCTGCTGTAACGCCTCATCCCTCTCTAGTGCCGAGTATATCACAGATGACGGCATACGACCTAATGGTCATTTACGAAAGCGGAAGAATAGGGAGGAAACCGGAAGAATCGAGAGGTGAAGAAACCAATGCAGCGAACAGGTCTCGTCCCATGCCCCCAGGGAGGCAAGTGCGGTAGGAATCAGCACATCGCAGGATCGGCAGCATATAAGCAATGCCTCGATAAGGTCAACGATCAAGCGATCTCACGCTCACAGTGGAGCAGCAGTGTTCCGTCAAGCAACGCAGTACCCCAGGCCGCAGGGGAGCTTTTCGGAGACAGCTCCAGGGTGACCGACGACGGCAAAGTCAAGTGGTCTTTCCGAGGAGCAGGGCAGGAGAAGGTGGACGCGAACCTTCACTACAACGAGGAAGGACAGCTCTTCATGACTGTCTCCGTTGACGTCGGGTCTGTTCCCGGTATGCATGACAGTAAGCCGCCACGGAACAATGAGGCATTCCGGGAGATCATGGAGTCGTACGGACTCCGGATTGAGTCGAAACCGGACACCCTCTTTGACTACGAGGCTGAGGATGACACGTACGTCATCCAGACGGAGCTGGACCCAGATATCCTCGTGGAAGACGCCGAGGAAGAAGCACAAAACCTCTACATGCTCGCTCGTGAAAACGCCGCTGACGCCTGGGCCGAGTACGTGGAATACCGACGCGGCGGCCCTCTCCTCCGATAAGAGACGCGGAAACGCCCCAGGGAAGCCTTCAGTAGCCTCTCTGGGGCGTTTTCATGCCCTCTTCCGCCCGGTTACTCGTTCGACGCCCGAAATCGCTTGAATGCGGCTTTGAGCGCCGAACCACTGTTTAGCGACTGAGCACCATGATGTGCTGCTTCGAGGGAACACGCCTCTCCTTGAAGCCTCCAACCTGGAGGATGACAGCACCTTCGTCCCCCTCAATCAAGGGCCGCTCAACGTTCAGGACGAAGACCTCTCCAAAGCCACCACAGACGTAGCCAGTGAGGAAGTTGTCAAAGACGACCCAGCCGTCCATGAGCATATCAGCAGTAACGATCTCAACAGGTTCTCCGATGGCCTCGTCACTGACGATCACGACATAGTCATCTGCGAAGAACAGCTCGTCCTTCATGACACCCTTAACAGTCACGAGGGAATTGCCAACCTCGGTCTCCTTGACGTTGTCAACCTTAACGTACCGGAAGTTGTTGAGGCAGAGCAGCATACCCGCTTCCAGCTCACGGACCTTGATCGCTCGCAAGTTCATTTTGACTCCATTCATACTTCTCTTGTACCTCCCATGCTAGGAGATGATTCCAGTAGGAAAATGACGCCATCTCTACTCGTGGCGTACCTCGACCTATTGCATCCTGACTTACCGCACGTAGCGATACTGTAGGGGTTGTGCATGTACCAGGGGTTACTCTTGACGAAGACAGGTAACCCTGACCTGTCAGTTAGACTCCTGACTACGGCTTCGTCAGGCATATTCGCCAGCGATATAGCCAGGACCTTAAACCGGGACCCGGACGAATCAATGCCGTACGTGCCGTCAAAGAAGCACTCCCGGCTCCCTGACCAGCTGCACGTGATCGTCGCCAAGGGAGCCGCTTCCCGGGCCGGGGCCTCCCCACCCTTATTTGAGCTGAACGAGAGCATGGTCACGGCGATAACGAGCCAGGCCACGATCACCCGGATACCGAGCATCACAGGGGCACGACCGCTACCGCCGCGACATGCAGTGTTCATTCCTATCCCTCCTGGAAGATTTCCGGGGACGAGGCGAGCAGGGCGTCCGTGGCGATTCGGATACCAATGCTGAGAGTATTCGCACACATAGCCTCTGGGGACTCATTCTCGTACAAGCCTATCGCCTGAAGGCGCGCTATGCGAAATGCGAGAGCATGCACCCGTACATAGTCAGACATATCGTCAAACAAGGCGGGCAGAGCCAGGCACGAAAAAGCGGGGGCCATTTCCGGGTCGATATCCCTCGTGACCAGAGCCCATATCCCCTCGGCAATAAACCAGGCCTGATCCGGTGAGAGAGTGCCATCGTTATCTGCCAAATCCTTACAGATATATCCTAGTTGCCGGGCAAAGCCGTACGCCGTCATCTTGCTCCGAGACCTCTCCTGTTTTCGACAGTGGTTAATGACCACCTTACGAGGATCAGTGATATCGTTCATTCGTTAACCTCCGTACGGAACATTTCAGGGTAGGTCATAAGCAGAGAGTCGGCGCACACCTTCATCGAGCGCGTCAGGAAGTCCATAGCCAGTTCCCTATTCACGCCAAAGCGGACGCTATAGAGAAGATGGTGTGCAGGGTCCAAAAGCCTCTCAGCGTCGTTCTGGGAGAGGTAGTGATCCGTGACGAGAGTGGGCCTGGTTGCGATCTCCTCCAGCTCATCCACGTTTGCGTACAGCTCGGACTGGGAAACACACCAGGATTCGATGGCGAGCCGGAGGGCTTGATCCTTGCTGATCCACTTGCCATGACAGAGGATATCGTCAAGCTCGCACCACCACATCCTGGCCCGCGTCCCGTCATTATGGGTATCCAGGTGGGACCTGCAGTATTTAGCGAGAACACGCTCAGGGTGGAAGAAACCGGGGGCTTCGCGCTCGATAACTGAGGCGACGGTGTGGGTTGTAAGAGACAGGAGCTTATTGAGGTAAGAAAGCTGCATGTCTTCCTTGCCGTCTAGAGAGGAGACCAGCTTGGCCATTTCTCCGACAAGCCACTTCTCCTCAGTCACCGGGAAGCTGCCGCTCCATACCCCGGACAGGCACATCTGCTCCAGACGGGGGATATCTGCGATCTTGCGATTGCTCGCGAACCACTGTGCGAAAGCCCAGACGCGAACTGCGATATCTAGTGCCTGTTCATAGCCGAGGGAGATGTCATTTTCGAACATGGTGTCGGATATCCGATTGAGGTAACCGTGGAGGGTCCAGCGGTCGTCGGGCTGGACGTAGAACCGCTTGGTGTAACGCTGGCAGTACCAGACAACCGACTTCAGGGTCAGGGAGCTCATTAATTTACCTCCGGTCAATTCTCGTCATTAAGGGCGTCGGTCAGCATGCCGCGATCACTAACGACCATCATGAGACGAGCGGCATCCAGAACCATGAACTCAAACCCGGACTTCCGGATCATATACCGGGCCGCGCGAATCTCGTCCTTGACGAGAAACGAGTCAACGCCACGGGTAACCCCATTACGCAGCTTGAAGTCGGGAGACTCCATAGCAGGGACGATCTCCGCTACCGCGCGTGAGAGATAGATTGCCATGTTGCTTAGGGAGCACGATGGGTGCTCTGCGTAGGCCAGGTACTCGTCAATGACCTCACGAGAGGGCTTACGCTTCATTCCGTTCATGTCGACCTTCCTCGACGTCGATTCATCTGATACCTATAGTATATCACAGATAAGGGGAAGAGAGAGAGGAACGAGAAACGCGATAGCAGATCAAGAGACCTACTACCGCGTCTTGCGTTGAGTCTGAGGCTGGCCCTCAGTATGAGCTACTACTCCCCAAAGCGCATCGTGCTAACAATCTCATCAGCATAGGAGACATCGCCATACGCCGACGACGCCGACCCGATGAGAATGGTGTTGCCATTACTCGCCACGACAGTCACGGTCTCCCCGTCCCCGAGAACGATCTTGCTGGCCTGAGTCGCCCCCTTGACCTTGACGTTACTAGCCTGCGACCCTTCGACCGTGGAGATGACCCGGTTGGTGTAGCTGTCCACCGACAGACCATCAGCAGTAGGGTCCACGAGAGACATGGAAACGGTCATGCCACGAGGAGCGTCAAGAGTCATCCCCCACGACACGTCATTCCAGCTTTCTTCAGGCTCGCCGCCGTACGGAACCGTGACAAGACATCAGGGGCCATAGGCGCCCCGCCGCTAGACTGGGCTAGCTGTGACTGGAACTGGCTTGCCGGAGGATGAACCCTCTTGTAACCTGCATCGCTACAGGAGCAGGCGGCAAGCCCAATAGCCAGTAGGCCAGCAGTAGCGACAGCCGCAACCTTCCTCAACATCGACATAACTACTCTCTCCCTTCCGTGAACTTCACTGAGTACCATGTCCCCTTCTCTAGGAGACTAGCGGCATCCTGAACTTGCGTGGCGTCCACAGACATGATTCGCTCGGCAATATCGTCGGCACTCACGGGAGCCGCCCAGCCGGCAGCGGTCATTCCGTACCCCAGCCTATACATGATCGGGAACGTGCCATCGTCCCCCATGAGGATTTCATTGGCCAGTGAGCGACGGGCTGCCCTCAGCTCATCCTGGCTGACGCCATACAAGGCAATCTTCGTCAGCTCAGAGCGCATGATCTCCAGAGCCGCCTCAGCATTCTTCCTTTGGTCCGACGACGCCTCAAGGACAAACATACCGTCGTCAGAGAAAGCCTGGTGGGAACTAGTTGCTGAATAGGCGAGACCGTGCTTCTGGCGAATGATCCTGTTGGCTCGTGAACCGACCCCATCACCCAGGATAGAACTCAGTACCAGGATCGGGTAGTAGAGAGGACTGGAGAACGGGACCCCACGAACACCCAGGTAGGCATACGTTCGACCAGAGTCGTCTCTGACGTCGACGAAATCTGGCTTCCTCTTGGGGATATGGGGGATGTAGGGAGAGGGCTGGCTATTGGCGTTCTCAAGCCAGCTCATGTGCTCGGCAACCTTAGAGTTGACGGTAGCCAGGACATCGTTCATTTCAACATCCCCAGCCACAACCACAGTCGCGCGCTCAGGAAAATACCAACGACGCCAGAAGTCCAGAACAGCCTCAGGGGTCGCCGACGCCCGGAACTCCTCACGAGAGCCACCGACGCTCATGGCCAGCGGGGAATCCCAAAGAACACGCTCAAAGAGCATGTTCATCGCCCGTTCCTCTGGGTTATGCTCGTATGAGTTGATCTCATCGAGGATAGCGCTGATCTCAGCCGGGAACTCATCCTCGGCCATACGAGGAGCCATGACAGAGTCAAGCAGCAGTTCTAGGGCTTCCCCCGCATACTGAGATGGCGTGCGACCCCAATAGGCCGTGAAGTCTCGCTCTGTCTCTGCGTTGAAGTCGCTACCCATCAGATCAACCCGGGACGACATCTCATCCGCCGTGGTATCGGAGCTACCCCTGAGGATCATGTGCTCCGTGAGGTGCGCGATGCCACGAGAAAGTAGGTCCGAGAAATTACTCTCGTGCCTTGATCCCACGTTGAACCAGATGCCAGTAGAGGTAACAGCAGAACCAGGAATAGACTCAACGACAACCCGCAGGCCATTATCGGCGACAGCCATCTCGGCCACGATTACTCACCGGTCCCGCTGGAGCCAAACCCGTTACTGCCGCGCTCCGTGTCCTTGAGGTCGTCGACCTCGTAAAACAGTGGAGTGATGTACGGGACGAAGATGACCTGGGCGATTCTCTCCCCCTCATTGAGGACAACCGGTTCGTTTGTGAAGTTGTGGAGCCAGACGAAGATGGTCCCAGTATAGTCAGGATCAATTACGCCAATCCCGTTCGGGATAGCCAGGCCGCGACGAGGCATCGAGGAACGCAGCGCCAGCATAGCAAAAGTGCCACTAGGAGCACTGAGCGCGGTACCCGTGGGAGCCAGGACCGTCTGCCCTGGTTCGATAACAAGGTCCACGGAAAGCCGCAGGTCAGAGCCAGCAGGTTCATCGTAGGCCGGGACAGGTCGTTCTCCCTTGTAAGGGACTGAGATAGAGATGGATGCCATGTGTTCCTCCTGTCAGGCTAGACCCTTATCAAAGGCCTTAGCAATGACCTCTGTAATGACGTTCTCGATGTCGATGCGACCCGACTCCTGAAGCTCTGCGTTAACCATCTTGGCGATGCGGGGCGCGTTGTTGTAAACTGCATCGTCGATCATCAGTCGGTATCCGGTAGAGGATAGGCCCGCATTCCAGACGCGGCGCACGTCCTTTTCATTGATCACAGTGTTTCTCCTTGTAAGTTTCTTGGCCGTCATGGCCCGTTTCTTCCCTAAGAAGTATAACACAAGACGAGGAGGGAAGACCGCCAGATGCCGGGGCAAGGCATAGGAAACCCGGCCCTACCGGGAGGCGGGACCGGGCGTAGAGTGACCCTGAGCTGGGCGTTGAGTAGGCCTACAGGGCGATAGCGGGTACAGGTTCGACGGACAGGCCAGGAACAGTGGAGTACCCGAAACCGGTTGGCATACCGACCGTACGCAAGTCAGCGGAGACAGAGAGGTCCATCTCTAGGCCATGCTCACACATGCCAGTGACAATAAACGTGCCAGAGTCATTGAAGATGTCGCCGACCCTCCGAACTGTCTTGACGAGAATGCACTCGTCGAAGTGGCATCCTGACATGGGCCGGGACATCAGTAGGATCGTGTCGCCCGGGAAGATGGGGATGCGAGAAATCATGATGTCTCCTCTCTACTCTTGACTCCATAATACCTCATGAGCCGCCCATTTGTCAATGCGTGAACGAATGTACGTGCACCGTCCTGGGCATAAGGAAGGGCGCTGAGCCTGATCATTAGACCAAACTCAGCGCCCTAGAGAGTGGAGGGGTTGGTTACCCTCGATTAGCCCTGACGACGCTTACGCATAATCAGGAGAGTACCGCCGGCAGCCGCGAGAGCTGCAGCGCCACCAACGACGGCGCTAGCATTCGCGCCCGTATGAGCGAGCTGACGCTTGGGTGCGTCGTACGAAGGCTTGCTCGGAGTGGGGGTAACCGAAACCGGAGGCTTAGGCTGCTGGGGAGCCGGAGGCGTATTGGGCTTAGGCTTCTCAGGAGCCGGGGGAGTAGTCGGCGGGTTGCTGGGAACCGGAGCCGGGGGCTTAGGCTGCTCAGGCGCGGGCGGCGTGGAAGGCTCAGGCGTCGGAACCGGAGCCGGGGGCTTGGGCTGTTCCGGAGCCGGGGGAGTACTGGGCTCAGGGGTAGGCTCCGGGGCCGGGGGCTCAGAAGGAGTCGGAGCCGGAGGCTTAGGCTGCTCAGGCGCGGGCGGCGTCACGTCCTCATCGGTATCCGCGCCCGAGCTACCCCGAGCGCGCCACTTAGTCGTAGACGACACAGAAGCGTCATTGATAGTCGCCTCATTCGTCATGGTCTTCTCGCTGGTGGTCACGGAAACGCCAATACGGCACACCCAATCCCCACCGTCAGGAACGGTGAACGTGAGCTTCTGGCCGTCCTTCTTGGCCTTGGGCTTCTCGATCACCTTGGTCCAGTCTGCGGTTGCGTCCGCGTGGATGCAGGAGACGCCGGTCTTCCAAGTAGCGTCCTGGCGATTCTCGACAATGGAGACCTCGCTGCCGCCGCTGGCCTTAGCCTGGACCCAGCACCAGTACGAGTAGTCGTCACCGGTCATTCCATGGGACGAACAGAACTTACCGTTGTCCAGCGTTACCGGCTCCCCGATAACGCCCTTGCCGAGCGACACCTTGTGGGTGACGCCATCGACGACAATATCGGTCTCCGTTTTCCCGGTAGATGACTTGTCAAGAGTAGCTTCGAGCTTCACGAAGCCATTCTTTAGATCGCCATTCCCACCAAGGACCGTCTTGGGGTCCTCAGTGACCGTGCACTTGAAGTTACCGGCAGACGCGGTGCACTGGCCAATGACCTTCTCTTCACCCGAAAGAGCAGTGGCCTTCAGAGGCACGCCAGTGAAACCGGGAGGCAGGATAAGACCATCACCTAGCTGGATGCCGAACTCAGCACCCTTCTGAACGCCCTTCCCCTCGTAATTGATCTTGATGTTCACGGGGGTACCCACGGCGAACTTATCGCCGAAATTGCCGGACGTCTCCACGTTGGTAATGGTGATCCCGCCACCGGAAGCTGCACGGTCGGTATCCGCACCATCGGCAGTAGCGGGGGCATCGGCGGAATCGGCGCCCGACGTGGCGTTGGTGTTGCCCGTAGCCTCGGTAGCGTTGGCGCCATCGGTGACGTTGGGGGTCGCCGTGGCGGTAGCAGCCTCAGCCTTATTCGCCTCAGCGGGGGAGGCGACGACGTTAGCCGACTGAGCAGCGTTAGCGGACTGTGCCGCATTAACCTCGTTAGTGGCCGTCGTCGCAGATGCAGTGTCGGTCGCATCCGCGTTCTGCGGCGCGGCCATTGCGACGGCGGCAGGCGACGCAATGAAGGCAAAAGCCGCCACTGCGGTCATGGCCTGACGACCGCGACTCGGGTTAATGAGAATGTTCATCCTTCTCCTTCTATTCGGTTGCCGCTGAACGAAGCGGCAATAGGGATGTATTGGGAGGGGTTACCCTCTAGCTATTGAGTTTATAGGAGGCCAGCAAGGTCCTTGATTAGACGTCCGAACGCCTCTGGCCTGACGTCTGCGAAAACGGATGCGCGCTGTCTGGGCGTGCCTCCGAAAATAATGTCTCTGGTCTGGGAGTCGATGCACTTGGCGATTCCTCTGTCGCTCTGGTCCCCGAAAACGTCCACGGTGGACTCAATAGCGACACTGGCAGTCACTCCCCACTCGGGGACAGGCACGTACGCCAGGAAACCCGGGAAGCCATCCTTAATAGCCTGAGCCGCTTGGCGGGCCACCACGCGCGATTCCTCGACAGCGTCGGAGTAGAGACGGGAACCCATCTCAACGAAGTCTGCATCCGGTTCCCGCTTATACGGCCACGTCTCTAACCACTGCTCCGGAGTGATCATTTGGGCTTGGAGTTCGTCAGCGACGTCTTGCTCGATATCCTCCTGGCTGATGACGTGCATTTCCGTCTGCGTGCCATTCTCCAGGATGAGGTAGTAGATAGGGTCTGTCATGAGCGGGACTGGGTGACGGTGGTGGGGATGCCGTGGCTCTCAACGAAATCGTGGACGCTTCGGAGGTGACGACTGGTTGTCAGGGAATAGCCACGCCATCCCTCGTTGATCGTCGCACCAACGACGTCGCCGACGCGCACGTTAAAGGTTGCGATAGTAGCCGCGTAAGAATTAACGCTAATGGCGCCTTGGCCGTCGTACGTGAGGTACATCGTGTCTCGGACGACGCAAACCCCGCTGGGACTAGGCTTAATTGCTTTGAGGATGTGATCGTTGGTGATCACTGGTGTGCGTGGCATTTGATCTTTCTCCGTATCTCTCGGGGACGTATAAAAGTATAGCACAAAAGAGGGAGGCGTCTACTCGAAAAGTGGTTACTGGGAGCACATAGCCGAGCTGGCGATAATTGAGGTGTTGGCGTGGCTCTGGCTCTGGCTATGGTCCTAGTGCTGGTATGGGTTCTGGCGCGGCTCTGGCTCTGGCCCCTCGTGGAGGACGAGGACTTGCCCTGGCATGAGGAGGTAGAACAGGGTCGGCAAGCCAGACGACAGTAGACAGAACCAGCCCACGCCCACGAGAACGGCAAAAAGAAACGGTGCCAGTACTCAATGCCACGAGGGACATCGAACACCGGCACCGCGAAGCAGGCCCCTAGTCGACGAGAGCCTGAGATGGGGTGCGAGACCGATCAGAGCCGAGGGTTGCCTTCTCCTGAGCTACAGTCGACAGCGCTTCCGTCTCAGCGATAAAGTATGCTCGCACGACAAGAGCCATGAAAAAAGCGAGAACCGACAGCCAGTAGACGGATGCGTTCATCACGGACGACGGCATCCACACAAGGTAGGTCATAAAGACCATGGAGGTCAGTGTGACGTTCGTGAGCGGGATGACGGATGAAACGAGGGTGGAAGGCTGATCCCCACGACGAACCTGAGATACGCCAAGGCTCGCCGCGAAGTAGCAAGAAATCATGCATCCGAAGAGGATAACGAGCGTGACGATGATGTGGGTAGGCATGTTGACTTTCCTTGTGTAGAGAATCAGTTGAGTGAATTGCGAGAGTTGACGACAATGACCTGCTTGCCGTCTAGGTCCGTGACCGTTAGTACGGCCTCGGGGTCCCCTATCGGGGATACCGGCGGCAGCGGACATCGCAAGATCAATAGGCGGGTAGCTCCTAATGGGCTTGACTATCCCTGCGCCGGTTCCTCGGTCGAGAGTGTACGTCGGCTATGGCCTGCCGAGCACCTGGAAGAAGCACTGCACCGCGAAGAAGGAGACCAGCACATTCAGGAAAAAGCTCCATAGACCCTCGCTGCCTCCAATAGCGAAATAGAGAGGAATAAGGCAATTGCTAATGTCTCGGCAGTTACAAACCACCACAGGTAGACGAGGACGGCAATTGCCAGGGCGCACACAACCGCAAGGACGGTTATCGGCAGAGCGACGTGGCGAACCTTCGTGGGCTTCTGGCACTGCGATGTCCCGTAAGAATTGACGAGAGAGGCCGCCGCCATGCGCACGATCAAGAGGACAACGATAACGCAGAACGACAAGAGCCCCATCGTTACCGTCATGTCACTTCTCCCGGCTCAGGATACAGCGGGCGTACAGCGTCGCCGGGGCCTCGGGGGCCACTCCGAAAGACGCCACCGTCTCAGAGGGACAGTACCGGACGACGGAAACCGACGTATGCGGATGGTCGGCGACGTACTCGCGAGCGAATGCTGTTGCTGTCTGTTCCCCCTTAAACTGGCCAGAGACGCAGATGCGGGCACCTTCACCATCGGACCTCATGACGCGGTACACGGGGTCGCACTCCTCGGGAGCCAGGCCAGCTGACTCAACGACGTTCACCTTCACACCAAAGCAGTCGCGCCCGTCATTCCGGTCCATGAGGGGCGCGTAGTCCAGGAGAGACCATCCGTTACCGCCAAAGACATCGGCGATGTACTTGCTCAGGACCTCCCTGGCGGCATTCGGGCCATCCGCCTCGTAGGGGCCACCAAGCTCCACCTCAACGTCTACAGCCAAGGTTTCGAGGTCCGTCCTCACACGGTCACGGCGAGCCAGCCCGGCGGGGTGGGACAGGCGGACGCGGGGACGAGCACCCCCAGCGATAGAGCCAGGCAGGGTGTCTGCGCTCGGGCCGCGAAGATCATGGCGATCAATGTTCACAATTCCTACTTTCTGTTAGCTCCGGCAACCAGTGCCAGAAAAGCGAAAACAACCAGCGCCGAGCCAACGGCTACGGGGATGGCCACAACCGACCGGTAGGCCAGTGAGGCAACCGTACCCCAGAATACGCCAGTAATCAGGCTGACGATAGTCAGGAGAAAGACGACCCGACAGTTATCGACTGAGTGATCACGCATCCTGACCGACCTCGCTAAAGATGTTCATGTTCTCTTCCGTTCTCTCGGCGGTACCCCTAAAGTATATCACAAAGGGAGGGAAGGCGTCTACTCGAAACGGGAGGCAATCTCAGGACTTTATCACCGGCTCGTGTTCAAGGGAGTTCAGGCCAATACAAACCACATCCCCAGTGTCCCCAAAGAGGCGATCACTGTCCTTGAGGATGACCAGCATCGCATCCAGGGCACCGTCGATATCAAGGATTCTAAACGTGGCCTTCCTCGACCCCTCCCTGTAACTGACAATGTCACCCACGGGGGACTGCGCCACTACCTCAACCGGTTCCTCGACGGAGACGCCGATGGATTCAAGGTTCGCAACCCTCCCCGGGATGAGCGAGAACCCGTAAATGGACTTGACTGCCGTGCCGGGCCTCAGCCACAGTACGGCCTCTTCCGACTCGATAGCGAATGTGTTCATCCTAACCTGCTTCCTTTCGTGCCTGCTTGAATGCTGGTACGGTACCAAGCGACATGTTGTACATCGCGTCAAAGACGATTCCCCTCTCACTAAAGGTATGGGAGTCCTCCGTTGACGTCATGCCTCGATGTACGCCAGAGATATCCTGGGCATATCCGATGTGGTCATACCCGGGCGCGAGGGCAGTGACGATGAACCGGGACCCGTCCTGCCTCTGGTAGATGTATCCGACATGCAGTTTTTCCTGCTCCACGCTTTCTTCCTCTCTTATATAGGGCCGTCCTGCTACCTATCACTGTAGCATCTTCAGGGCGTAACGGGGACGCACATGGGGCGATATACTCGAAGAACAGTACATATTTCACAAAGGAGGCCATATGCCCATCAAGTACGCGGTGATCTCGCAGGCCATGAAAGGCATCGACTCCAGCAAGATCAGGCTGCAGCGAGAAAAGGCTGAGGCCGCTGTTAACCCATTGACACTGTCTATGAGGAGGATTTCGACGACGGCGTGAGTGGCGGCGATGTCGTTAACCCTGCCCTGTGGCACATGGGTCTCGCGCTGGCCCGCCTCTCGAAGGCGCATGCGATTTACATGTGCGACGGTTGGGGAGCTGCGCGCGGGTGTCGCATGGAGCACCGGGCGGCGGTTGCTTTCGGCGTCGATGTCATGTACGAGGTCGACTAACCGCCCACCCCAGCAGACGGGTAGCAAGGCATAAAAGAAAGCGCCAGAACTATTACGGAACCGGCGCTTTCTTTATATGCTCGCTCAGAGGTCCATCGCCATCGGCGGCTCCACGAAGAGAGTGAGATACGAGACGATGTTCATAATCTCCTCATCGGAGATAAGAGCAGGTCCACGTAGGTACTCGACGTCGATTGAGGTTCCATGGACAGTAACGCGCACGTCGGGGAGGAAGGCCTCGTGGGAGAAGTCCCCCTTGGGCATGTAGACGCGGCGGCGACTCGTATTAGCCTGGGCCATGAGAAGCGTATCCGCGTTCGAATGGAAGTACGTCGTCATGATGTCGATGTACCGGGTCCGAGGAGACAGCCAGTTACTCACAACGGCAATATCCGAACACTTCCACAGGTAGTCGTAGATAGCCTTCCTGAGCCTGGGTCCGAGGTGCCGAATCTTGTTGGTCGGGACGACGATGGTGCTCGCAGTCGTAGGTACTGCCGAGAACGTCTCTCGGACGATGGCGAACCTGTGAACCGGGATGGGCTTACGAAGGTTGATGGTGAGCGCGCTGCATCGTCCGTCGGGCGAGTTCTTGCGCTGGCTGATGCTCACGACGTCGATGTATGGGTCCTGGATAGCTAGATGCTTAATGTCGATCATGGGTAATCTCTCTTCCTCGTCGGATACCTATAGTATAGCACAGATATTCCCGGTAGCGAAACTCGAAGCTCCTCTGCACTGCTTTCTTTTCCGCTCGCGTCCCTCCTCCCTTTGTGATATACTTTAGGGGAACGAGGGGGAAGCCCCTGAAAGACGGACAAGGAGTAAGACAATGGACGCGGTGACCGAACGCCAGAAGGCATTCCAACTCTACCACGACGCCCTCGGTACCCCCGAGAAGCCCAGTGAAGAGGAGTTCGACGAGGCATTTAAGGGCGTCTACTCCTCCTTCGAGGAGTTCGTTGAGGAGAACCTCATCATCGAGGACCTGACCGCCGACTGGCCTACTGAGGCTAAGACCTACTTTGATCGGAAGAAGTTCATTGACGAGCTGGCGCTCTACTACCTCGTGGTTGAGGCTGAGGAGGAAGCCTACGGCGTGGCGTACTCAGTCGTTTATGTCTTTAGCGAGAACTGAGGTATACTTCTTCTCGTAGGTTCGCTACCAACGACCTACAGCGGTTTCGACCGCTATAACCACAACTGAATACTTTCCTAGTCGAGGAAAATCCCCCAGCGTATTTAGTGTGATTTCGACGCTGGGGGATTTTTCTATGCCATGGCTCACCCACCGGTCACATCGCTAGACGCGGCCCCCGGTCTGTGATATACTTTAGGTATCGAAGGGAAACGTCCCCAGGAAGGAAAGCAATGCCTAAGATGCCCAGGTGGTCGGTCAATAACAACCTGGCCTCCCAGCTCCCGCTGATTGGCAAGAGGTCTCACTTGGGACCCGGTGGCCGCGACTGCCCGTGCTGCAATGTCGAACCGGGCAAGCCCCGAAAGATGGACAAGCGCCACAACAAGCGTAGTGAACGCCAGCGCGCCCAGCAGCTCATTAACCGGGAAGTCGACTTCTTTGCCTACCAGATGGGATGGTGCTGAGGTATGATCACGGTCTCAGTCAAGGAAGCCCTGGAGGTCTACCGAAAGGTGCAGGACGAGCTATGGCTCACTCCCCACATCGTCTACACAGCCACCGACGAGTGGGGCAACGCCATTGACGGCAGCGTGACCATCAGGAAGCCCCTGGCTCCGAGCGGCACCAATTCAGACTGGCTCCCGGAAGACGTGAGCGAGTGGGTTGGCCCCCTCAACGACTACCTTGCCAATACCCCTATCCCCCAGTCCATAATGGACCAGTACTACGGGCGACAGGCTCTCGATGATGCAGTCTCCGACCTTGTGTCGTCCTACTGGCACAATGGTCCAGAATCGGCCCACTAAACAGTACAGCTTAGAGGAAGGACATAAGCCATGAGCATCACTCTCTCAGACGCCATCATGGACGAGCTGAACAAGGAAGCACTCCAGCGAACCGACAAGTTCGTTAGCGACGGGCTTGAGGTAGCCCAGAAGGCCATCGAGTTCCGTCGTGAGGTCTCGTTCACGCACGGCTGCATCGACTCAGCCTGCGCCTACGCCTCAGCGCTCGAACTCCCGAACACCAGCCGCAGGGTCGTCGCCCTCCGAGAAGACACACGGCAGATTAAAGACCAGTCTAACGAATGGCTCGTCAAGGCAACCCGTCTCATTAAGAAGCTGGATGGCGCCGGGGCCGCCCTGGTTGTCTCTGCTGCCCTGAACAATGTCCTGTACTCCGGCAAGGACAAGGACGATCTCCACCGCCGATACCACGAAGGAGGCCAGCTCTTCCTTGGTTTCACGCTGGCTGGCGATGGTCCCGTATCTGCCGTTCTTGGCAGGACATCTCCCTACCCCATGGACAAGTTCTTCGAGGCGTCCGACCGTATTGCTGAAGTCGTTGTCGATCTGGACCGGGACCGCCTCGTCAACATGGCTAACGACTACCTTAGCCTGTGGGGAGCCACCAGGAACTCAGACTTCGCCATTCAGGCGCGTCGCATCTCCTCCCCCTGGAAGGTCTGGGGAGACGTCATGGACCTTGAGAAGGAGATCACTAACCTCCTCGTTGAGGGAGATAAGATACTCGACGACGCGGATAAGGTCTTCGAGGAACTGAAGTTCATCCGCGACATGTACGACCGAGGGGCATTCGTCATCGAGGCCACCGACGTCATTTCGGGGGGCCGGGCCAAGATCAACTTGGCGGAAGTCGAAGACGGCACCGTCGTTCGCGCGAGCCAGTGGTCGGGTATGCGAACCCCCGGCGGATGGGCAATGGATGACGGGATGCTCCTGGATGAAGATGAGATGGCGTCCAACGCCCACGCCGAGACCTACCTCAGCGTGATCCCAGTGAGCGACGCTGGTATCACGGCAATCTAGGCTGGGTGACCGCCAGTCCGGTCCAGGCCAGTCCGGTCCAGGCCAGTCTTCGACACCGCCCCTAGGAGCCACGCATTTCGGAGCCTAGGGGCGGCTTCGTTTAAGGAGGCCAGCGTTCGCCTATGGGCCGTCCTGGGTACCTCAAATAGACCGTGTGGGTTATTAAGTGGCGTGCGCGCCTCCCCCTAGACAGATGAGCCATTGTGTGATATACTTTAGGTACCTACAAGGAAGAGGGGCGTTCCCTCGTAACAGAAAGGTATGTCATGGCCGTCAACCATGAAAACTTGCACTACATGATCACTGCACTCTCCTTCACTGACGAAGGACAAGACCTCGTGCGTGGCCTCGAAGACATGCGGTACTACCACCGCGACGGGGAAAGCTTCTACCTGGGGGATGGTGCACGACTCATCATCTCTCGCAATGAGAACCCCGGTCTCTACGACGACAACAAGATCGTCGGTGCCATCTACATCCCGGGGTTCAAGAACGGTAAGGCAGGGCACGAAAGCCTCTTCGTCAAGAAGGCCTGCTGGCCGGGCGACGACACTGAAGCTGCGTTGTACTGGTCTTTCCCGAAAGATACCGATGAGGTCTGGGAGGCCATCGAACGAGACGACCCCAAGAGCGATTCTGGCATCGACTACGGCCCTGTCATCGATAAGATGATGAAGACGGCCAACCTTCCCGTGGCCATCCCTATCGAGCTGGCCTACTGGGCCACTGAGCTGGTTATCCACCGCTCGGACTGGGCGGAAAGGCCCGCTGATGTGACCCGCCCGGTGTGGCGTGAAATCATCGTCAAGAACCCCGGCGACGACAGCGGAACCATCCGAACGCTCATCAAGATTCCCAGCGCCGAGGTCGGGGTCACCCTCACCTCACTTGACGAGGACGGTAATGCTCGCGAGATTCCGGTTACCTCTGGAGACATGCGGGACAAGTTCGCACGCAAGCTCCACCAGGAGAAGACGGCGATCAAGCGCCGGCTACCGTCTCCCTACTCGGTTATTGAAAAGCCATTCTCGGACTGGGAGCTTATGCTCATTGACGATATGAAGCAGTGGGAGTTGGAGGTCCAGAATCTCTCCGGAAGCTACTGCAAGTTCGCCAACATGGGGAACGGCCTCATCATGCGAGACCTGGTTAACGCGGTGCGCGACATCTCCTATATTGAACCGGAAGACCTGCCTTACCTGCGAACTGGGAATGACGATGATCGGAAGCTCGCCATCAACCGCGTCGTTGCCGCCTACCAGGACGAGGATATTGACGGCGACCTCATCGAGGATGACTGTGGCGATGATGCGATCTACCCGTCGATCATGTGTTCGTTCGAGCTAACGGCCTCAATGCGAAAGATGCTGAACATGGTCACCAACTACCAGCACAGTGACTACTTCGACAGCATCTCTCCGGCGCAGGCGCTCGCCCACCTCGTCAAGGAGGACTACAGCCCCCACGACATCGAGTTCTAGCACTAGGTAGGTGCCGAGAACACCTGTCCGCCCCTGGCATGAAGGTTACCTGATCTTCGCGCTAGGGGCGGATTCGTTTCTCTCGCGACGACACAGGAAGTCAGGTGTGACATAGAGAGGACACTTCCGTACGGTTACGATAGATAGGCTCACAAGAGCAATTCTACCAACCGAGAGGAAGCTTCCTACATGCGACGTATTGCAAGAACGTCCCTGCTGGCCGCGACTATGGCTATGACGGCATCCGCTATTGCCGCGCCAAGTGCATTCGCGGCACCCCAGTCAGGAACGACCCAGTCGGGAGTGCCCGCCGGGTACAGCCTCGCATTCAGCGACGAGTTCAACGGTTCTGAGCTGGACACCTCCAAATGGGGATATCAGTACAGTTGCTTTGACACGAACAAGCACACCCAGGCTCAGTACACGGACTCGACCGACAACGTGTCAGTGTCCAACGGCCACCTCAACCTCACTGCACGCTACAGTCCCACGAAGCCGAACGGCACTCCTCGCACGTGTAAGAATGGCAGCGAGACGTATGACGCCCCATTTACATCAGGCATGATCAGCACCAAGACGTCGAACGGCAACGTGCTTTACGCAGCCCCCTCCAGCGGCTTCTACATGGAATCACGCATCAAGCTCCCGAAGGCACGGTCCTCCTGGTCCTCCCTTTGGATGACTGGCGTGAAGGGCAACTGGCCCTCTAATGGGGAAATCGACATCTTCGAGTCAAAGGGGTATGATCCCAACTACCTCATGAGCAATACTCATACCCCTAGGAACGGCAAGCCCCACTCCTCGGAGCAGCATCAGAGGCTCATGACAGGCGACACTGCATCCTCCCAGGACGAGTTCCATACCTACGGCGTCCTCAAGACCAAGGACAAGATTCAGTTCTTCCTCGACGGGATCCCGACCCACACCGTCAACATGAGCGACATCAAGGGCGACAACCCCTTCCTTGACGAGGACAACAACCTCATTATCCGACTTAACCACATGGTTGGCGGGTCCTACCTCGCGAACGCAGCTAACACTGCCGATAAGACGTACGTGGATGCCACGAAGTTCGCGAGCGACTACGACGACGCGGCTAACTCCACCATGCTCGTCGACTACGTCCGCGTCTACACTCCCTCGTCCGAGGACAGTGAGCAGCCGGGTTCAAACGACACCACCCCCGGACAGCCCGGA